>OJBS01000052.1_pt1 | contig 83373 bp, 73 predicted proteins | sample 1590941 | NCBI WGS metagenome assembly OJBS01 (sample SAMN05416785, study PRJEB24817) | seawater metagenome | isolation source: Sea water | place: Canada:Atlantic | collected 2013-11 | reverse complement strand
CCAGGGTGTCGCCACTGCGAACCTGGTTGGTAAAGGTGCCGACAATCTCTTCCCAAACGCCGTCGCTGACCTTATCGGCAATGCCCTGATCCACCAGGATTTCAACATAGTGTTCCGCTTCCGAGACGAAAATCAGCATGCCAACGCCGCCCTGGGTGTGATGAAGATCCTGCTCCAGGAATTGCCGCCGGGCCATGTTGGACGCCCGCCAGAAGCGAACAGCCTTTGGAACCAGATGATGCCCCACACCCGGAAACCGAAACAACAGGCATAACAGGATAAAGGTCACCCACTGAACCACCAGCAACCAGTCCGCGCCCAGCGAACCGGTAAAGTAATTGATCGCTCCGGGCACCAGTAGTGCAATAACCCCGGCCCAGAGCAGAGGGATATAGGAATAATCATCGGAGGCTGCGGCAAGAACCGTTACCAGTTCCGCGTCGGTCTCACGCTCCACCTCTGTGATGGCCGCAGCCACCTGTTGTTGCTCACTGTCTGTTAGTAACGTCATGTTCATTCCGGTGTTGCTGAATCAATAGGTTCGCTGTCTACTCGCGTTGAGGCGCTGGTTTACCAACCGCCGGAGGCACCACCGCCGCCGAAGCCACCGCCTCCGCCGCTGAAACCACCACCGCCAAAACCGCCGCCGCGACCTCCACCAAGACCACCAGCGAGCGCACCGGCCAGCAGGGCACTGCGGCCACCACGGCCCCCGCCGACACCGCCTCTAAAGAACGCAATCAGCACAATGACGAAAAACAGGATGCCCAACGCCGGATGGGGCCGGTCGTCTTCGGCTGCCTGGCGACTGGACTTCGGAACCGCAAGTGGCTCACCACCCAATACCTGAACCATGGCCGCAGCACCGTTGGCAATGCCGGTGGCAAAATCCCCCTGCCTGAACGCCGGGGTAATGATCTGATTAATAATCGTGGAGGATGTGGCGTCGGTCAGACGACCTTCGAGGCCATAGCCAACCTCGATGCGAATCCGCCGCTCATCCTTGGCAACCAACAGCAACGCACCGTTGTCTTCACCTTCCTGGCCAATTCCCCAGTGACGACCCAACTGGTAGCCAAAGTCTTCAATGGCATAGCCCTGGAGATCCGGCAGCGTCACCACAACCACCTGTTCGGTCGTTGACTGCTCGTGGGCCTCCAGCATCTGGCTGAGGCGACGTTCAACTTTGGCGGGCAGCATGTCGGCGCGGTCCACCACGCGACCGGTCAGTTCGGGGAAATCAGGAGTGGATTGCGCCTGGGCACTGGCCTGGCACAGCACAATCAAGGCCAGAAAAACGATAACGGGGTGGAAACGAACAGGCATCAGAACTCCACCTGTGGCGCTTCCTGGGCATCGGGGGTAGTGGCCTCGAAGTTGGCCCTAAGCTCAAGGTCGCTGTACAGCATGCTGTGCCAGAGACGGCCCGGAAAGGTCCGGATTTCCGTGTTGTAGCGTTCAACCGCCTGGATAAAGTCACGCCTTGCGACCGAGATACGGTTCTCCGTACCTTCCAGTTGCGACTGCAACGCCAGGAAATTCTGGTTTGACTTCAGATCCGGGTAACGTTCTGAAACCGCCATCAGGCGGCTGAGCGCACTGCTGAGTTCACCCTGAACCTGCTGGAACTGTTTCAGCTTCTCGGGGTTGTTGAGAATGCTTTCGTCGACCTGAATAGAGGTCGCTTTTGAGCGGGCTTCGGTGACGGCCGTCAGGGTTTCCTGCTCCTGATCCGCAAAACCTTTCACCGTTTCAACAAGGTTCGGCACCAGATCCGCCCGCCGCTGGTACTGGTTCTCCACCTGCGCCCAGGCTGATTTAACCTGCTCGTCATACGTTGGAATGTTGTTGATGCCGCAGCCTGTGAGCAGCATGGCCAGCAAGGCCAGAGCAGCAAGCTGAAAGGGCGTTCGGCCTGCGCGGGCCATGGGTCGGTCGTGCATAACGTATCGGTTCCCTGAGGGTGGGTCTGGTCATCGTCGGCCTAAGACCCTACCACATTTTTCCGCCCGACATCTGCCGCCCAGGCGGCCAAAAACACTGTATACATATACAGATACCTTCAGTATACTCACCGCAGATTCAATGAACCCCACCAGACACGACAACGTGCGGGAACACACTGGAGAACGTCATGGCCGTACAAGCGCTGTATTACTCGGAGAGGGATGGACTGGAGATGGCACTGAAACACCCCGACACAATGCTCTTCTCGTCCAAAGCGGAAGCCGATGCCCGGGACAAAGTCCTGGAACTGGCCGAGGAAATCACCCAGTTTCTACAGGCGCGAGTTGAGGGCCTGGATGAAGCCATGGCGGAAAAAGCGGCACTGGCCATTGCCGAGGAAAAGGACCTGTTCGCCAAGGCCCTGAAAAAGCCTTCGTTACTGAACGAAGCCAGCGACGCATAATCATAGACGCATAATCATAAATGGGCGGGAAGGTAATATTAACGCCGGAAACGCGTCTCCAGAACCACTGCCGAATTGGTTCGCTCCACGCCCTCAAGATTACCGATCTCATCCAGAACAGCGCTCAGTTCTTCCAGGGACTGGGCCTGGACAATGGCAATCAGGTCGTACTCACCGCTAACAGAATACAACTGGGATACCTGGCTGATCTGTTCCAGGGCCGCGTTTGTTCGAGCCGTCAGCTTCTGGAAAACCTTGATCGATACATGGGCTTCTACCTGGGTTGCCGAGTATTCGCCCCCAAGCTCAACGGAATACCCGCGAATCACACCGCTCGCTTCGAGCTTTGCAATACGGTTCTGCACCGTGGAGCGCGACAGGTCCAGCGCCCTGGCCAGGTCCGAGACACTGCAACGGGCATTCTGGCGCAGGTGTAAAAGCAGCCTTTGGTCCTGTTTGCTGATCATATCGACATCATTCCTGGTCAAATTGCCACAATATATCATCATTTATCATTTTTTGACGCTACAAAATGGCACCCCACCCCATCATACTGGCCCTGCCACACTCCGCTTCCAGCGGTCAGCAGATGAGGACATGTCTATGATTATCCGCCCGGTTGCCCTCTCAGACCTCGCCGCTCTGCAGCAGATTGCCGTGGAATCCGGCCCCGGTTTCACCTCACTGGTCGATGACCGTGACTTCCTGACCCAGAAAATCCGCCATTCCATGGACAGCTTTAACCGCCATACCGACACCCCTGGCGACGAAGGCTATCTGTTCGTATTGGAAGACCCGGAAACCGGGGAAATCATGGGAACCACCGGCATTGAAGCCTCGGTAGGCATCCGACGCCCGCTGTATCACTATCATCGCAGCCAGGTCGTTCACCACTCGCCGGAACTGAACCTGCTCCGCCGGCTGGAAGTCCTCAACATGTGCAATCATTACACCGGTTGCAGCGAGATCTGCACACTGTTCCTGCGGCCCAGGTTTCGGCGGGCGCACGCGGGCAAGTTGCTCTCCCGGGTTCGCTTTCTGTTTATGGCCCAGCATCCGCAGCGCTTTGCTGAGACTGTCATCGCTGAAATGCGGGGCATCTCGAACGAAGGCGGGCAGTCGCCTTTCTGGGATTGGTTGCGGACCCATTTCGTGGATCTTGATTTCAGCACGGTGACACGCATGGTGGGCACGGGCGACAATGGCTTTATTGCCGACCTGATGCCCCGACACCCGCTCTACACCCATTTGATGGACGAAAACGCCCGCGCTGTTATCGGGCAGGTACACCCGCACACCCGTCCGGCCCTCGCCATGCTCGAAGCCGAAGGGTTCCGCCATAATGGTTACGTGGATCTGTTTGATGCCGGCCCGACCGTTGAGGCGAGACTGGCCGATATCCGCTCGGTATCGACGTCCGTCGGCTGCCGTATCCAGATTGTTGATGATGTGCGACCGACGCTCGAGGAATGGAACCGGGGTGGCCAGGGCCGACTGTTGGCCATCACCAATACCGAAACGGCGAATTTCCGCGCCACCGTCACCAGTGCTGCCCGATACCTGCCTGCTCACAATCTCCTGCAGGTACCGGCGGCACTGGCAAAGTCACTCCATCTGCGCAACGATGGGGAAGTCCGCTTCATGGAACTTGCAGCCGCACAGAGCGGCGCTGCGACCACAACCATTCCACTGCGCCAACAACAGGAGGCCATCCATGCACACCGATAGAGATACATTGTTCCGTCACCTTTGGAACAATTACTGCGAGGTGACACCCTCGGCCCAGGATATCCACCGGTTGCTGGACGACACACAGGGTGGCGACATCGTGAATGACCACATTGCCCTGCGTACCTTCAACATCGAGAAGGTAAACCTGGACAAACTGGCCGCGCACTTCCTGGCGCTGGGATATCACGAAGGCGGCGACTATCACTTCGACGCCAAGAAACTGTACGCGAAACACTACGAGCATCCGGACCCGACTGCCCCCAAGGTGTTCATTTCCGAATTGCTGGTTGATCAGTGTTCCAGGTCACTGCAATCCATTGTGGAAGGCCTGGTAAGCCAGATGGACCCTATTGCCGTCACCCGGGACGACTTTCTCTACTCCGGTCGTCACTGGGACGTAGACCACGCCACCTACCAGACCCTGCTGGAGGAAAGCGAATACGCCGCCTGGGTAGCCGCCTGGGGATACAGGGCTAACCATTTTACGGTAAGCATCAATCATCTCAGTCGATTTAAAACCGTGACGGAGATCAACCAGACCCTCAAGGACAACGGCTATCGCGTGAACAGTTCCGGAGGCGAGGTCAAGGGCTCGCCGCAAGAGCTGCTGGAGCAATCGTCCACCATGGCGGACCGTGCCGACGTCCGGTTTGCAGATCAGACGGCGGCCATACCGAGCTGTTTCTACGAATTCGCACGCCGCTATGCCAAGCCCGACGGAGAGCTCTACAGTGGCTTTGTTGCCGCCTCGGCGGACAAGATTTTCGAGAGCACGGACAGCAACGCCTGACGCGGAGCGTTATCAGGTCGTTACCAGTTCCTCGCAGACGACCTTCAGGCAGGCTGGCCTACAGCGAGCGCGAAGTGGTGTATGGCCAGCGATGTCTCCATCCATGGTGACCGTTCGTCGCGAACGGGTGGTGATCGACACGGTTGGGCTTTTGAGGTGAACCACCGTGCTGGTTCGTTTCGGGGAGTTACGGCTCAACCGCACCGTCAGAAAAGTCATGAAAAGCTGGAACAGCGAACGCGGCCTCACGGCCACGACATCCAATTGACCATCCCCTGCCGACGCCTGGGGAATCTCGTTGCCACCGCCAAAGAAAGCACCGGAGGACACCGCAATGGTCAGCCATCGCCCGGCCACGGTTCCCTTTTCCGTTTCGATGAGGCCATGGAAACCCCGATACACCCGCAGTTTCTGCAGTAACGCGACGCCATAGCTGAAGCGACCGAGGAGTCGTTTGGCGTTCGCCGACGACTCTCGAACCGGCAAAGTGCCAAGCCCAACATGAGCCACATTCAGGAACAGACCATTTTCGGCCGTAGCAACGTCCAGCATACGGGTCCGTCCCGCCGAGACCAGGTTGCAGATATGCTGGGGATCGTCGGGCAGACCCAGGTTGCGGGCAAAATCATTGGCGGTCCCGGAAGGCAGAACCGCAAGGGTAGCGCCGGTATCGAGACAAAAACCGGCCGCCGCATTTACTGAGCCATCACCGCCGGCCGCGAGGATGAAGTCCCTGGGGCCAACCTCTGCGGTCCAGCTCTTATCGTCAAGACTGCAATCCCGGATATCGACAATGCCCGCACTTTCCAGGTAATTTCGCCAGAACTCAGCGCCACGATTGTCCTTTTCCCCGGCTTTGGGGTTGGCCATTAACCAGTAAACCATTGCATACCGTCTTCCTGAGTCTGTTTTGGATTTTTGACGTACTAAGGTATAAGCCATGGTAGCGGAACTTACCATCAACATGGTCAAGGTTTAACGGCGCTGTAACGCCGCCACCAACGAACTAAGGGAGACCGATGCTGGAAGATGTCAATGTTGTCTGGCTGGGGTCGATTGCCAGCCTGCTGGCAGGCCTTGGGACAGGTGTCGGCGCCCTGGGTGTTTTCCTGGTCAGAAAACTCACGCCGCAACTGCAGGATGGCATGCTCAGCGCTGCTGCGGGGGTTATGCTGGCGGCGTCGTTCTTCTCGCTACTACTCCCGGGCATCGAATACGGCGAGGAGCTCACCGGCGCCACCTGGAGCGCCGCGTTGATGGTTATCGCCGGCCTTCTCATGGGCGCGGGCCTGCTTTTCAGCATTCATCAGCGGCTGCCCCACGAACACTTCACCCTGGGCCGGGAAGGCCCTGACAGTGCACGTATACGCCGGATATGGCTGTTCATCATCGCCATAGCCCTGCACAATTTCCCTGAAGGCATGGCCGTTGGGGTCGGGTTTGCCGGCGGTGACATCGGTAACGGGGTGGCCCTGGCAGTGGGCATAGGGCTTCAGAACATCCCGGAAGGCCTTGCCGTGGCTGTCTCCCTGCTGGCCATTGAACACTCACGCCTGAAATCCTTCGGGATCGCGGTGCTGACCGGGCTGCTGGAGCCCGTTGGCGGGCTTTTCGGCAGCACCATGGTGTGGCTGGCAGAACCCATCATGCCGTGGACCCTCGGCTTTGCGGCCGGTGCCATGCTGTTCATTATCAGTGATGAGATCATCCCCGAGACCCATCGTGGCCGCTTCAAGACCCTGGCCACCTTCTCGCTTCTGGGCGGCTTCGTCATCATGATGTTCCTCGATGCCACGCTGGGTTAACCGGAAAACAACACCCTCGCCATGCCAATGCTGCTGACGATCAACAGCACAACGCCCAGCACCCGGAAGAAGATCGGTGTTTCCGCCCTCAGCATGCGGTCGTGAACGTAAAGCCCGATGACATGACCAATGGCAGCGCAGGGTAACAGCCACAAGTGGTGAATGAGCTGCAGATCGACACCCACCCAGATAAACGCCGCCATCTTGATCACCACCAGAATGAACCAGAGGGCGAACAGAGTGTCCCGCAAACGCTCTTTCGGCAGATGCTGCGCCGCGACGGCGATAATCAAAGGGGCACCAATCAGTGACGTACCGCTGATGTAGCCGCCTACCATCAGAAACACCGCGTCCACAGTCCGGCTGCCGCTGCGAAAAGGCCGGTCCAGGATATAGGAGACCGAGTACAGGGACACGATCACAAAGATAATGGTGCTCATGATCTCTGACGGCAGTGTGATCAGCCCGAACACCCCGATCAGCTTGGGCACAATCATGATCGCCAGAATCCGCCAGAGATAATGCCAGTCGACCGTACCCACGACCGCCACGCCATCATCATCCGCACCCGCGGACTTGCGGTTGTTCATCCAGATGGTCAGGGAGGAAAACACCAGCAGGTGCACCGCAATGATGGGCAGGAACACCAGCGGATCGTCCAGCACCAGCAGCAGGAAAGGCAGCGATAGCACCGCCCCACCGAATCCCAGCCCCGAACGGACAAACCCGCTCCAGATAAAAATCAGGCCAATCAGGACATACTGGTACAACGCCAAGTCAGACATAGAGGTATCAAGGTTCCGGGAGCCAAGTTTGCGAATACAAAGGTGTATGAGCATACCTGCCGGCAAGCCCTTACTTCCAGTAACAAAGAGGCTACTTTTCTACAACGGAAGAGATTACAAAAAACGCCTAGTTTTTAATCAATGCTTCCGGTAAAGCCGCCGGACAGAGTTTCCGACAAGAACAACAGCCAGGCAGGAGGTGCGCCCTTCTGCCCGTGGTAAATGGAGAACAGCCATGTCAGCAGCAGTTGATCATCTGGACGAACGGCTCCGGGACGACGGAGAATCACTTGAGGAGATCATGCCCTCAGCCATTACCCTGGCCATGATGCTGCGCCAGCGAACCATGGCGGCGTGGATGCGAATAGAGTTTGACGGCTACAGCGACACCTCGGAGCTTCCTCCCTACCGGCGCGACGTTCCTGGCCATATCGTGGCCCGTTCACCTCAGTATGGCTGGATTCCGGCCCCGGTTGATGACAAGCAGAAACAGGACTTCGGCCATCGGGACATGCCCGAAGGCGTCAAATCTCTGGAAAAAACCTGCATGGCCTGCAAGAAAGGCACCGGCCACCGCATCGTGTTCGACAAAGAGGAAATGGCCACCCTTCAGGCGCATATCAACCTGACCGCCGAGCTGGCCATTACCATCAGCAGAGACAGCTATAACAGGCTGCTACGCGTTGTTCGTTGCGCCCTGTATCTCTGGGAACAGGAACTCATGGAACACGGGCTCAGTGGGGACCATAATTCCTACAGCGCACAGGAACGGGAAAAAGTTGCGCACCTCGACGACCCCGAGCGGTTCTGGCGCAAGGCACTCGAGGACAACGCCGATCTGCCCATTCCCGACGTGCGGGAAACCGGGTTCTTCGAACGTTTCTTCGGGCGGACGGGCTGACAGCCTCTGGCATTTAACGGTCCGTCAGCTTGATCTCGATACGTCGGTTCTGTCGCAGCGCCTCGGCAGAACCGCCAGAAGCAACCGGAAAAAATTCCCCGAAACCGGCAGCCACCATGCGGTTCTGGGGAACACCTTCAGAGGCGAGGTAGCGCACTACGGCCACGGCCCTGGCGGTGGAAAGCTCCCAGTTCGAGGGAAACGCTTCGGTATTGATGGGAACCCGGTCGGTGTGGCCATCGATGCGCAGAATCCAGTCGATATCCTCCGGAATGGCGTCCACCACGTCCAGCAGCACTTCTGCCAGCTTGTCCAGCTCCTGTTGGCCCTCCTGCCCAAGGCTGGCGGAGCCGGAGGCAAACAGCAATTCCGAAGGTAACAGGAAGCGATCGCCGACAATGCGGATATTCTCGTTATCCTGCAGGATATCCCGCAACCTGCCAAAGAACTCAGACTGATAGCGTTCCAGTTCATTGACTCGTTCGGCAAGCAATGTATTCAGGCGCTTTCCCACCTCTTCCAGTTCGGCTTCCTTCTCGGCCGTGAGGTCCTCCTGTAACCGCAACGCAGCGGTGATGCGGCCGAGCTGCGCCTGCAGCGCCGCAATCTGGTTCGACAGCTGCTGGATAATCGAACGCTGGGAGGCCGTCAGTTGCTCTTCATCCTCCAACTCCGACTCCGCCCTGGCGACGGCCTTGCCAAGATCCTCAACCCGAAGGGCCTGGGCCTCAGCATTGTATTGTTGCTCCAACCGCTGGGCCTTCTCCTCCTCCAGCTCCTCACGAAGTGTATCGTTCATCGCAAGGCTTTCGCTGAAGCGGTTCTGGACCGCGGCCATCTCGTTCTCCAGGGCGGCGGTCTCTTCCTGCTCAAGACCGAGCAACCGGGAAATCTCCTGCAAGCGGCTGTTGAGCCTGGCCAGTTCCGAATCCCGATCCGAGAGGGTTTGCGACAGGTACAGCTGGCTGACCACGTAGATCAACAGCATGAAGATAATCAACATCAGTAATGCCGACAGTGCATCGACGTATCCGGGCCATACGTTGATGCTGCTGCGGGTTCGACGCCGGGAACCGATCATGGGATGGGCCTGCTATCGCGGATCATCGTCAACCCGGTCCACGAGATTGGTTACGCCAGTCAGCCATTCCTCCAGGCCGTCGTAAAACCGGTTCTGGGCGTGGCCCGCCTGGATATCCAGAAAACCCAGGACCAATGAACCACCAAGCCCCAGCAAGGAGGAACTGAACGCCGTGCCCATACCCTCCAGGGGTTCCAGCAGCCCAGACTGCAGGCCGGCAAACACCTTGCCGAAATCCTCCTGGCTCATGTCCAGGTTTACAATGACGGCGCCCACGGAATTGATGGTTCCAAGCAGGCCCCAGAAGGTGCCCAGCAATCCCAGAAAGATGAGAAGACTGATGAAATAGCGGGTGATTTCCCGCTGTTCGTCCATGCGGCTGTGGATGCCATCCAGCACCGTACGCAATGACATGGTGGACAACGAGAAGCGATCACGCTTGGAGTCATCATCCAACTGTCGCGCCAGCGGCTTCAGCAGACGGGGTTCCTGCAATACAGAGAGTCCGGCGTTGCCGGTGCGAAACTGCGCAATCCAGCGCAACTCCGGAAACAGCACGAACACCTGACGATAGGTGATGGCAATGCCAACCAGGAGCACACAAACAATTAACAGGTTGAACACCCAGTTCGCCATAAACGCGGCCTGCAATGGTTTGTGGATCAGTGCGCAAACCACCACAACGACCACCAGGAAAAGCGTCATCCAGAAAAGGGTATGCTTGGGATTGCTCATTAACGCCACCGCATTCGTCGAGAAACACGTTAAAACCTAGCACAAGCTCGCCATTACTGCTGTCCACAACCCGACTGGTTGCGTTAAGGATTTGTTACCACCGCTTCAAGGCTTGTCGCTTTGAGCGATACTATCCAGGGCACCGCTGTCCAGGGCACCGCTGTCTCGCGCTTCATCAAGCGCGGCCTGAAGATCTTCCACAATAGCCGCAGATAAAAACCAACCGCGCTATCGGAATAAACAGATTTTCCGCCTAAACTGGTCTACCGTGATGGATGAAGAAGTGTAAAATTTGAATGCATGTTTATGGAATTGTTGGCAGCCAGCCTGAGTCTGCCCAGGGACCCCATCAATGACAGAAAGCCAGACCCATATCGCCGGCCTCCGTCAAAACGCTCTCATCGTTGTTCGTGGTTTCATTCCTTGCGGATGTGAGCTGGTTGCAGCCTCGTCCGACGGCGTTCAAGTGACACTGGCAAATCTCACATCACCTGGTTTGAAACAACACCTGAGTAAGTCGGACCGCACTCGAGCACAACTGTTTCTGTTTGACGGCAATCACCCCATTCGTGTGAGTGGTGATCTACAAACTGCCAACGGGGACAGCGTGCGGATGACCAGCGATCCCCACGACGCGGAAACCGTTGAATACCTGCGACAACTGCCACAAAGGATTCCTGGCCAGTTCGCACCTCCCCCCGCTAGCTTGCCGTCGATGCAAGACGCCTACCAAAAACACAGCCGGCGCCTGCTGGGCACATTGGTAGCCGACTTCATCGACCAGGCCTGCGAGGGTATCGGGAACGACCTTGAACAAGCGGCGGAAGTGCGTGAGATCACCCGACTGAAAGACATGCGCTTTATCTTCAACAGTCGCGGGGAGCAGATATACCGGGATTTTACGCTGCAATTCCAAGCGTTCGACCGCCAGCTAAACCCGAGTAAGGACGACGACGGCCAAAGCGGCGAACTCAGGGTCGTGGAACAGCATGTTTTTGAGGACTGGCTGGAACTCCAGATGGTGGCATCCGAGCTCGCCAGCAAACACACCAATACGCTGTTCGTGCTCAGCCAGTTGCTCAACCAGCTTTTTTCCTGCGATATCAGCGACCGCAACAACCCTCTTTCACCGTTGTCACTGTGCACCTGCCTGCAATTCACGATTGATCGACTCGGCATTGCCCGACAGCATCGCGGCACGCTCTATCTTGCTTTCGAGACCGTACTGGACGACCTTTGGCCCCGAGCCGCAGAGTCGCTGAACCGCGATCTCCGTGCAGCAGGCCTGCTGGCGCTCGATCTGACCAGCCTGCCTTCCAACTGGTCACTGAGGGAATCCGACAATGTCCGGGAAGCACCTAACGAGATGCCCCACGCTGAAACTTCGACGGAAGATTCCACCCCGCACGAAACATCCGCCCCTGCCCCAGGGCGTTCAGTACTGCGCTTGATGAGCCTACAGCACGATGCCAGCGATATGCGGGATACCTGGCCACGCACCAACCCACAGTTTACTGCCGAATTGCGACCCCACAGGGACGATCTGCGAAAGGTACTGGGAGAGCCGGGCCCCAGTATGGAGGAGGCTATTCGAAATCTGGCCTCGTCCAATCCGGATCTGGAACAGGCACTTGATGATGGTACATGGGACAAGGTTACCCTCGTGGATCGCCTCTTTGCCCCGCTGGAGCACGAGCAGGGGCTGAACAAAACCCTGCGGGAACAGCTTGAACAGCTGAGGTTGCCGGTTCTGGAAGATCTGCTTGAAACCTCTGAATTCCTTGATCGTGACAACCACCCGGCCAGGACCATCGTCAACGATCTTATGCGTCTCTGCCTGGCCGAGCGGAGTTCAAGCCGCAATCTGGAACAGACGGTGACGGGGATTATCGACGAACTCATCCAGACGGAAGAACGGGATGACACCTTTTACCGGTCCATCGGTACCCGATTGAAGAGCCTGGTGGAGCGACAGGAACAATCGTTCCAGAGGAACTCCGAACGTATCGCCAAGACCCTGGAAGGCAAAGAGCGCCTGCGGCAGACGCGGCTCGGCGTCCAGCGACGCCTTAACATGATCCTCGCCGGCAAGGCCGTGCCAACGGTGCTACTCGATCTGCTGAACGCGGGTTGGGAGCAGTTGATAGTGCTGGCGGTATTGAGGGAAGGCGCTGAGAGCCAAACCGCAACAAGCTTCATTAACATCGTTGACCAGATCAGCCTCTGGCTATCGGGCGGAGAAGCCAGCAAGGATCTGGCGTTTGAACGGGAACTGGAAAGCGATGCGTTGATCCAGCTTATTGACAGGGAGCTGCGCACTGTTGGTGAAGTGTCTCCGGTCCGCGATGTGGTGGCAAGGCTGACGCGGGAACTGCATCAGCAGGCATCGATAGAAACCGTGACCCTCGATACCTATCCCCCGGGAGCCTGTCAGGAGGAAGCGGAGGCTACTCCAGAACCGGTTGATAGTCGCTGGGCCAGGCGCGCCGAGGAAATCGGCGTAGGTGATTGGGTTGAGATCACTCTCGACAACGGCGAAAAAAGGCGCATGCGACTGGTTTGGGGTGGCAAGGACGTCTTTCGTTTCGTGTTTCTGTCGCCCCAGGGACTGGGCGAGGTGAGCTATCAATATTCCGAATTCGTGTCGAGACTGGCCCGCGGTGATGCGTGGCTCGTCAAGCAGGGAGACATTCCCTTTGTGGACCAGAGCCTGTTTGACATCGTTCAGGGGGTCTACAGCAAGCTCAACTTCGAAGCTACACACGACGCCCTTACCGGATGCCTTCACCGGCACGATTTCGAAAAGCAGTTGGCCCAGGCCCTGTCTGCAATGGACGGCAAACCCGGCAATCATACCCTGATGGTGTTCGACATCGACGAGTTCAGCGTGATCAATGCCACCTATGGCACCGGCGTCGGAGACCAACTTCTGAAACGGTTTGCCTCCCTGCTTCAAGATCAGGCTTCTGGACACTCTGGCGATCACTACATCGGGCGCCTGGGAGGCAACGAATTTGCGTTACTTGCGACCAACATGCCGGTGGAGGAAGGACTGGATGTCTCCGAACGGCTTCGTAACGACTTTCGAAAGGAGTCACATACCGCTGACGACACCGAGTTCTCGACCACCCTGAGCGCAAGTGTGTGCCCATTCGAAGACACCTTGCGTTCCGCTGGCGAACTGATGAACCAGGCAAACCTGGCGCTCAAATCCGCCAAACGAAAGGGCGGAAACAGCGTTGAGCTGGTTCGGGACCAACCGCAGCAGGTGCCCGCCACGGGGCCCCAATGGGTACCCGAAATTGACCGCAGCATACGCGATGGCAGCCTTTATCTGCGGGCACAGCGGATCCTTCCTCTGACCGCGGACAGCAACGGGGACATGTATGAGCTGCTGCTTGGCCTTCAGAATTCTTCCGGCCAGGAGATTTCCCCGCAGAGTTACATCGAGGCCGCGGAACAGTTCCACCGGAGCTCTCGCGTTGACCTTTGGGTGATTGACAAAGCAATGACCTGGATGGAGGGGCACCCCGACGCTATGGAGAATATCCATACGTTCAACATCAACCTCTCAGGCGCTTCATTGAGTGACGACGCCTTCCTGTTTGCTCTGGAAACCAGGATAAAACAGCACAGTGCCCTCACCCATCAAATCTGTTTCGAAGTCACCGAGACGTCCGCCGTAGCCAACCTGCATTATGCCGCCGACTTCATGACCGAGATGAAGCGGTTGGGGTGCCGGTTTGCACTTGACGACTTCGGGACCGGTCTGTCCTCCTATGCTTACCTGCAGAAACTACCCGTGGACTACGTCAAGGTGGACGGTATTTTCGTCCGCGACATGGCCAGTAATCTGACCAACTATGCACTGGTTCGATCCATCACCGAGTTGTGTCATTTCCTCGACATGAAAACCATCGCCGAATACGTGGAAGACATGGAGACGCTGGAGCTGCTTAAGGAAATCCAGGTAGATTTCGGGCAGGGGTTCTGTATTGCAAAACCTCGTCGAATGGACAGCCTGGGGACTACCGCAAAAGCCTGAAACACCACAATCACCGAAACAACGGGAGACCACCCATGCCAAACAGCGTAAAAATTACGTACTGTAAGGGCTGCAAGTGGATGCTTCGATCCGCCTGGATGGCCCAGGAACTATTGAGCACCTTTGAAGAGGAACTGGATGAACTGACCCTGATACCAGGCACTGGCGGAATTTTTGAAATTCACGTCAATGGCAAACGCATCTGGTCACGCAAGGAACAGCAAGGCTTTCCGGACATCCGGGAACTGAAGCAACTGGTTCGCAATGAAGTCTCGCCCGAGCGATCACTCGGCCATACCGACGGGACACCAACGGCCTGAGCGTCCGGGCAACCGACCATCATCAACGCTGGGTGACGCGGCGAAACCATTTATTTACGTCCTGACCTTAGACATTGGTTTCGTAGTACCTTGCTGCAAAGGACGTTTCAGGCCACTATCATGGCTCCTCTATTTGCGAAAACGAAAAGGCAACACATGTTTCTCGAACGCTACCACGCTACCCAGGACGGACTCGTTCTGATCAGCGCGACCCAGGCCAGCCGATTTGCCAAGGAAGTGGCTGGTGACTTTAATCCGATCCACAATCCGGATGCCCGGCGTTTCTGTGTGCCCGGAGACCTGCTGTTTGCCTTGCTGGTGTCACACTTCGGGCTGTCCCGACAGATGACCTTCCATTTTCGCAGCCTGCTGGGTGAAAACGTTCCGCTGGACTTTCGTGAGGACAATGACGGTTTGATCCGCGTCTACGATCAGAAAGGCAAAGTCTACATCGAAGTGGAACGCAGTGGTGAGCGAACCCATGATGACACCGTGATTGAGAACTTCACCCGCTGTTACGTGGCCGCTTCGGGAAAGAACTTCCCCCATACGCTCAAACCGTTGATGGAGAGCGAAGGCGTGATGTTCAATCCAGACCGGCCAATGATCATGTATCAGAGCATGAGCCTGGCTCTGGATACGCTTGATGCGCCGACTACTGACCTTGAACTCCACAACGCTGAGCTTAAGCCGGACGGAAAGCGTGGCAATGTTACGCTGGACTACCGACTGATCTCGGACGGTAACGTTGCTGGCGAGGTTTCCAAAAAGCTCGTGGTCAGCGGACTTCGTGACTATGACGCCGATGCTATGGAGGCCGTGGTCGAGGAGTTCTATCGGCTCAAGGAAAAATCCTGGGACTGATGGGATGTCAACGCCAGTAAGCCAGGACGACAAACAGGCAGCTCTGGCCCGCCTGAACCGATTCAGTCAGGTGGCCGATAACGCCATCGTCATACCCTTCACGCGCTTTCGAATCGGTCTGGAACCCATCATTGGCCTTGTGCCGGTACTGGGCGACCTGGCCGGGCTGCTCATGTCCTGTTACGTACTCCTGGAAGCGCACCGTGCCGGTGCCAGTGCCCGAGTCAAACAGCAAATGGTCAGGAACATGCTGATCGACTTTTTCGGCGGCCTTGTTCCCGTCGTTGGCGACATCTTCGACTTCGCCTGGAAGGCCAATGTCCGGAATACCCAACTGCTCCGGGAGCACCTTGAAACCGAACTCAACGTTCAGCAAAAGCCGCCGTTCCCCTGGATGCAACTCCTGGTAATCGTGGGTGTCCTGGCAGTATTCACCGCCCTTGTGGTGGTGTTTACCCTTTAACTCAGGGTCACTACGGATTTATCCCCAACGCTTTCTGGCCTTAACTCGGTACATGTCACCCTGTATGTCACCCGATCACCAAGAGGACAGACAACATGGCACAGACCCAATGCTCCAACTGTGGAGCCAGCCTTTCCGCAGAAACGCCCAAGTGCCCGGAATGCGGGAGCCTTCAGAGCTCCAGGCCCAAAATGGTTATCGGCGCCGCCGGCGTTTTGATCGCAGCCCTGGCCATCGTGCTCGGTGCCATCTATGTTATAGCCAAGGATGAACCCGCCAATCCGGCCGGCAGCACCACCGAGATCCGACCCTAGCGTTCCGTCCGGCTCCTCGGGAAACCAGCACAAAATATGTGAGGCACGCATGAGCGATACCACACCCGATTCAGCCTGGGACTATCTGATCCAGGGTGCCAAGGTCTTCGACGGTATTGGCCAATTACCGGCCCGCGAGGACATTGCCATCGCAGATGGCAGAATCGCAGCGCGCGGGCAGGATCTCGATCCGCAAAAAGCGCGCAGGGTCATCGATGCCACTGAACGCTGGGCCATGCCAGGATTGTTTGATATCCATACCCACTACGACCTGGAGTTGGAGGTTGCCCCCGGCCTGCCCGAATCCGTACGCCACGGCACCACCACCGTTGTCATTGCCAACTGCAGCCTGGGACTGGCGTTTGGTGCTCAGCGCAAGGACGGTGCAGACCCGATTGTGGATTGTTACGCCCGTGTGGAGAATATTCCTAAGGACGTCTTGCGTGCGACCGCTGATCGGGTGGACTGGAAGAACCCGAAAGAATACATCCAGCATCTGAACAGGCTTAGCCTGGGCCCAAACCTGGTCACCATGGTGCCCCACTCAATGTTGCGCATTGAGGTCATGGGTTTTGACGCCAGCATTTCTCGTGACCCCACGGAAGACGAACTCAAGGCCATGGAGGCATTGCTGGAGCAGGCCATGGATGACGGCTATGCCGGATTCTCCACCGATGCCCTGCCGTTTCATTACCTGGCCAACCAGCCCAATACCCGCAAGACCATACCCACGCAGTTCGCCAAATACCCGGAGATCAAACGACTGACGGACGTGGTAAGGCGCAAGGGCGGTGTCTGGCAGGCCACGCCACCGAAAGACAGTACTATAGGCACCATCAAGACCTTTCTGCTCAGTTGTGGCCTACTCCACGGCAAACCACTCAGAACAACGGTGGTGGCGGCCTTGGACGTACAAAGCAACCGCAAGATCGTGCGGCTGGCGAGATTGCTGGCCCGGGTTCTCAATTCCCGATTTTTGCGGGGTGACTTCCACCTGCAGGCCCTGGCCGCCCCCTTCAAGGTATGGTCCGACGGCGCCGTAACGCCGCTCTCCGAGGAGATTGAGGAACTGCGCATTCTCAATGAGACCGAACTGGAGGACCGTGAAGGCCGGCTGAAAATCCTCAACGATCCAGCCTACATCGAGTCGTTCAAAGCCATGTGGATGAGCGGCAAAACCGGTTTTGGTCTAAAGCGGCTCAAACGTCTGGTACGCCTGGAGGATTATGCCTTTAACCGCACCCTGGCGGACATGACCATCGACGTATGCCCCCTGAAGGAATGGCAAGGCCATACCTTTGCCGATGTCTTCGCGCGGGTGAACGCCGCGAACGCAGGAAAACCACTCGAAGGCAGCGATGCGGAACGGGCCCTGCTGAACGAACACTTCTCTGGGGTGAAAGACGAAGGCGATTTCGTGCTGGCGATGCTGCGGGCGTTCGACCGTGACCTGAGCTGGTATACCGTGTCCGCGAATCGGAACGAACGCGTTGTCCGCAACCTACTAATGGACCGACAACTTCTGCCGGGCTTCAATGACAGTGGTGCCCATCTCACCAACATGGCCTTTTACGACGGCAACCTCAGAGCCCTGAAACTGGCCTCTGACGGCGGCGACATAGATGTAGCGTATATGGTACGCCGTCTCACCCGAGACCCCGCTCGTGTATTTGGCGTCAAAGGGGGTGGCATTGAAGTGGGCGATCAGGCCGACCTCATCCTGATAGACCCGTCAGCCCTCCGTCGCATGGACCACAACAATACGGTGCAACGTCAGTACCGGGAGGCATTTCAGCACGAGCAACTCGTTAACCGCACCGATGGTGTGGTGCCCCTGGTCATGATTGCAGGCCATCCAGCCTGGCACGGAACGTCGTTCGACAATGCACTGGGCCAGCAAAAAATGGGAACCGTACTGGACACCACCTTCTGACACTTGTTCAAGGGCTATTTCAGAACGGGTCCCGTTTCGGGGCAAACGCGCTCTATTCGCACTAATTTGAATCACGTTGGGTTCAATCCAGGGCTCTTGCCCCGTTGCCCGGCTACCGGTTCATCAAAGCCACCACCCCTACCTTAATAATTTTAAACGGCTTTTGTTCCCACGGAAGATTCAGGCATGGGTCTTGCGTAGGACTGGACGACATTAACCAGCAAACACCGGGCCCTCAAAGTTCCCAGAAGATCGAACACTATCTGGACAACGGCGTCCTCACCAACCTGACACTCGGGTTGCGTGTGGACGCCGTTTTTTTATGCCCGGGAATAATCACCGTTGAATGAGGTAATCAAGAATGTCCTATCTAGTTCCGTCAGAGTTCGTCACCAAGATGGTAGACGCGGGTGAATCCAAGGTTCACATGTCGACCCGAGATACGCTGATACGCGCGTTCATGGCTGGTGCTATTCTTGCTCTGGCCGCCGTTTTTGCGATAACCGTTGCGGTGCAGAGCGGCAGCTTCCTGCTCGGAGCCGTGCTCTTCCCCGTCGGTTTTTGCATGCTGTACCTGATGGGATTCGACCTTCTTACCGGGGTCTTCATGTTAACTCCGCTGGCCCTTCTGGATAGGCGTCCCGGCGTGTCCCCCAACGCCATTCTCAGAAACTGGGGACTGGTCTTTGTCGGCAACTTCGCCGGTGCGCTGACGGTCGCTTTCATGATGGCGTTTATCTTCACCTACGGTTTTAACACGGAGCCTGGAGCCGTCGCCGAAAAAATTGCCGGCGTTGGTGAAGCCCGTACTCTCGGTTATGCGGAATACGGCGCAGCCGGCTGGTTTACCATCTTTATCCGCGGCATGCTGTGTAACTGGATGGTCTCCATGGGTGTGGTCGGCGCCATGATCTCGACCAATGTCGGCGGCAAGGTGCTGGCTATGTGGATGCCAATCATGCTGTTCTTCTTTATGGGTTTCGAACATTCCGTTGTGAACATGTTCCTGTTCCCGTTTGGCATCATTGTCGGCGGCGGTTTCTCAGTGATGGACTACCTGATCTGGAACGAAATCCCCACAGTGCTGGGCAACCTCGTTGGCGGCCTCGCCTTTACCGGCCTGACCCTGTACACCACGCACATCCGCACCGGTGCCAAACGCAAGGCCACTAAAACCGCCAGCGCTGATCGCGTACCTGCCTGATTGTCCCGTGAGCAATCACCTGAAGGTCTCTGTGGGACAGCACTCCGACAGAGGCCGTAAACCATCCAACCAGGATTTCCACGGCTGCACCATGCCCGCCGAGCCACGCCTCGGGATGAAAGGCATGGCCTTCGCCATGGCCGACGGAATCAGCAGCAGCGACGTCAGCCACATCGCCAGCGAAACTGCCGTCAAAAGCTTCCTTGACGACTATTTCTGCACGTCAGAGGCCTGGTCGGTGCGTAAATCTGCCGAGCGAGTTCTGACTGCCACCAATTCGTGGCTGCATGCGCAGACCCGCAATGGCCCGTACCGATACGAAAAAGACAAAGGTTATGTCTGTACTCTGAGCACTCTGGTCATAAAGGCTTCCACCGCGTATCTGTTTCATGTCGGTGATACCCGGATTTACCGACTGCGGGCACATGCCCTGGAACAGCTCACCAACGATCACCGGCTGTGGGTTTCCCAAGAGGAGAACTACCTGAGCCGGGCACTGGGGGTGGACTCACTGCTGGAAATTGATCACCAGTCATTGCCGCTGCAGGAAGGGGACATTTTTATCCTCGCCACCGATGGTGTATACGAACATGCCAGTGCGCAACAGTTTATAAACATCATCAGCCAATACTCATCAGACCTGGACGCCGCTGCGAAAGCGGTGGTCGAAGGCGCCTATGACAGCGGTAGTGACGACAACCTCAGCGTGCAGATTATTCGCGTGGACCAGTTGCCGGATCGGAAAACCGCAGAACTATCCCGGCAGGTGGAAGCACTGCCTTTTCCACCAATACTGGAAGCACGGCAGGCCTTTGACGGCTACACCATACTCCGGGAATTACACGCCACTAGCCGCAGCCATGTGTATCTGGCGCTGGACACCGAAGCGGACACACAGGTCATCCTGAAGATCCCCTCCATCGACCTGAGAGGCGACCCCGGATACCTTGAGCGCTTCCTGATGGAAGAGTGGATCGCACGGCGCGTGAACAGTGCCCACGTTCTCAAGGCCGGCTTGCAGGATCGGCAGCGCCATTACCTCTACACCGTGACTGAATACATCGAGGGGCAGACCCTCAAACAATGGCTAATCGACAACCCCAAGCCAGACCTGGAAACCGTGCGAGGTATCGTGGCGCAGGTAGCCCGCGGGCTCTATGCGTTGCACCGCATGGAAATACTGCACCAGGATATCCGGCCCGATAACATCATGATCGACACCAACGGCACGGTACAAATCATCGATTTCGGATCCGCCCGGGTGGCCGGCATCGTAGAAGCCACCATTCTGGAACCCAACGAGATACCCGGCACCGCACTCTACATGGCGCCGGAATATTTCATGGGCGAAACCGGCACCACCTGCGCTGATCTCTACTCACTAGGTGTCCTCACCTATCACATGTTGTCCGGCAGATTTCCCTATGGCACCCAGGTGGCCAAATCCCGTACTGCCTCTGCCATGCGCAGACTTAACTACGCCTCCGTCCTGGATGATGATCGGGAAATTCCAGCCTGGATTGATGCGACCATCAAAAAGGCGGTACACCCGAACCCTGACAAGCGGTACCAGGAACTCTCCGAGTTCACATTCGACCTGAGGCACCCCAACCAGGATTACCTCAACAAAAGCCGACCACCACTACTGGAACGCAATCCCGTTGCCTTCTGGCAAGGCATCTCGGCCCTGCTTGCCGGTATTGTGATCTACCTGCTCAGCCAATGAGACACAACCGGTTGCCAACGCAGCAAGAACTCTAATACTGTTCAGGCATGGACAAGAACACACCGGTTCCCCGCATTGCCTTTCTTTATCCTGGACACGCTGCTGAGGATGACTACCCACGTCTGGCCGGAATGATCTCAACACCGGCTGAGGTCAGAGTCGTACACACGGCGTTCGATGAAGATGCACATACTGTTGAAGCGCTCACCGAAATGGGAAGCCCAGAGCGACTTACGGAAGGAGCCGGACACCTTGAAAAGGCGGATATGGAAGCCGTTCTATGGACGTCCACCAGTGCCAGTTTCGTTCGTGGCATCGACGGTATAGGGGAACAGATCGAAACGCTCGAAAGCCTGCTTCACATCCCGGCCTCCACCACGGCCATGGCGTTCGCCAGGGCCGTTACCGCCATCAACGCCAGGCGGGTCGCCATCGCGGCTACCTACCCGCGGGACATAGCCCTGCTGTTCAAAACGTTTCTGGAGCACTTTGATATCGAGGTAGTGCACATAACCTGTCGTGACATTATTACGGCGGCGGAGGTCGGCACGCTGAAGAAAGAGGCCGTACTACGGTTCGCAACGGACAATGACCACCCGGACGCAGATGCGGTATTGATTCCCGATACCGCATTGCATTCCGCCGCCTGGCTGGAAGACCTGGAGACAGCGGCGGGCAAACCGGTACTGACCGCCAACCAGGTCAGCTTCTGGGAGGGGCTGAGGCTGTGCGGCAAACTGACCCCGCAATCCGGCCTGGGTACCCTGTTCCGGGTAGACCCCTGGAACTAGGTCGCCTGTTTTCGCTGCTGCGTTACCACCAGGGCAACCCCGGTGATGGAGATAACACCCCCAATCATCGCAAGCACGCCCAGCCTTTCATCAAACAGCCAGTATGCTTCCAGCGCTGTGACAGGTGGCACCAGATAGAAAAGACTGGCCACCTGTGAGGCAGCACCGCGCCTGATAAGCCACATCAACAGCAGAATCGCCCCGATGGAAACACCGAACACCAGCCAGACCATCGACCAGATCAACGGCTGAGCCCACACCACCTCACGGGTTTCAAACGCAAAGGCACCAACGGCGAAAAACGTTGCCGCAGCACTGTACTGAATGAACGTACCTGCGACGAGATCCGACTGAGTGCCGTTACGTTTCTGGTACACGGTGCCCAAGGATATCCCGCCCAGGGATAGCGCAGCCCAGAGCAAGGTCCAAAGCGGGAAATCGGAGGCGGAAGCACCACCGCCGAACTTTTCCAGCAGCACCAGTGTTACACCGACCAGGCCCAGTGCCAGGCCCAGCCATTGCCGACTCGAGACACTTTCCTTCAGCACCAGAATGGCCACGGCCGACGTTACCAGCGGCTGCAGGCCGACAATAAGCGACACGATTCCCGATGGCATGCCCCCCTGGATCGCGTAATAAACCCCGCCCAGATAACAGCCATGCACCAGCAGGCCGGTGACTGCCAGATGACCGGCACCACGCCAACCAGGCCAGCGGGTTTTCATTATCCAGGCGAGTACGCTGAGTAGTACCAGCGTAAACAGCATGCGTATCAGCAGGAGCGTAAACGGCTCAGCAAAGGGTAAACCATACTTGGCGCCAATGAAGCCCGTGCTCCACAGCCAAACAAAGAGCGCCGGCACAAAAAACGAATAGAAAATCGGGGGCATACGGTTAACCGAGAGGCAGACGAATGTGAGTCTGCCCACTGTAACCCGTGACTGGCAAACAAAACAGATACAGTAAACGGAATTAACAACCAGTACAGATGCTCAGGGCAGGTCTGTGTGGCCGGAGTAATTCCGAAACGCCGTCTAAATGCTGTCCTTCTTCTTGTTCGAGTCGTCCATCAGTTTGCGCTCGGTTTCATTCCACTGTTCTGACAAAGCGTCGTAGGCGTTGGAGAAGCCCTGCTTGGCACGTTCCCAGGCGGAAGATGAACTGGCCTGCAGCTCGTCATACCATTGCTGGACGCGTTGCCGCTGCTCCTGCAGTGAATCAAGGCTTTTCCTCGACCGCTCGCGGGCCTTGTCACTCATGTCGTCCCAGTTCCGATCCAGTTCCTGCTGTAGCGTGTCAATGCGCTTGTCGAGAGCCGCGAGCGTATTCTCAATGGCTGTTTCCGCCTCTGCTTTCTGGTCGGCACCGAACTCCTGCAACGCCTGGCCAAGCTCGCGGGTTTCTTTTTTCAACGACTCCACCGACGAATCCCCGGACGATTCCGCGTGCAGGGAACCGGACATGACAAGTACAAGAACGAAGGCCAGCGAATAACCAAGTTGTTTGAAGAGCATCGAAATTCTCCCGATATTATTTGGTAGACAGTAACAACCTTCGGCGCCAAACCGCACCTTAGCAAAGCTTAATCAACCGACAATAAAAGTTATTAGGCCAATAAAACAATCGTTTGCAGCACAAATCATTCTCTTGCGAAGCACTTGTGGACTTCCACTATTTGTAGCCTTCAGGTCCATGTGCCACTTTGAAGGTGACGTTACACAACAGGAGAAATACTATGCTCTACTGGACTATTGTATGCCTGATCGTCGCGGTCATCGCCGGTGTACTTGGTTTTGGTGGTATCGCGGGGACGGCCGCAGGGTTTGCGAAAATTCTGTTCTTTATCTTTCTGGTTCTGCTGGTTATTTCACTGGTGGCCAATGCGCTTCGGGGCAAGGGGCCAAAACTCTAGCGGCCTCCACTCAAGGTCCGGCGACACAGTTTTCTATCGTGTCGCCGGCGACTGCAGCATGACCGCCGATATGTCGTCGCAAACGCCTTCCTGGCTCTTGCCAACACAATTTACCGCCACGTCCGCAACCCGCGAGTAAAGCTCAAAACGTTCCCAGAACAGCTGTTCCAGCGACTGATCCGGTCGTCGAGAGATGCCCCGGGCGCTATAATCCCCTATCCGCGCAACGACCACCTCCAGCGGAATATCAAGAAACACCACGAGACCATCAGCTTTCAGGTGAGTCATCGCAGGTTCGCTGTAGACAGCGCTGCCGCCCGTGGATATCACCTGACGCCGCACATCCAGCCTCAGCAATACCTGCTCCTCGATTCGCCTTAGCGCCTGATAGCCATCGCCGTCGACTATGTCCTGTAAGGTACGGCCTGCTTCCTCCTGAATCAGCAGGTCCGTATCAATAAACCCCAAACCAAGCTGTTTTGCCAGCAGCACCCCAACCGTGCTTTTACCGCTGCCGGGCATTCCGATGAGTACAACGTTGCTGCGGGACGTATTCAAGGGCACAGGGTCTCCGGGATTTTCGCCAACGATGAGAATTGAGCGGCTATATTGAGAAAAGTAACACTTTTCCGACAAACATTGCGGTTTCTTCAGCCAATTAACGCCGTATAATCCGCGGTATGGTTGTTATTCACGAATGCGGGCGGCGTTCTTGATCATGCACTCCAAGAGTAAACGATGATAAGCAGAAAAACCCTTTTCACTCCCTCGCTGGCATTTCTTCTACTGGCCTTCGCTGCGCCCGTATTGGCGGACAGTATCAAACGCATTGTGCACGCCGACGGTACCGTGGAGTACACCAACGTTAAGGGCAGTGGCGAGAAGCGTGCGTCGACAAAAGACGAAGTGGTTTACCGTTATACCGACGACAATGGCGTGGTTGCCTATAGCGGTATCCAGCCCGCCAGCTTGAATTTCGATGTCATCCGGTTCCACTGCTACGCCTGTGACCCGGATTCCAACGTGAATTGGCGCACCACACCGCTGTTCCTGTCGCCCTACCGGGATGAGATCAAGACGGCCGCCAGGGAGTTCAACGTTGACCCCGCTCTTGTTCGGGCCGTCATCCATGCAGAATCGGCGTTTAATGACAAAGCCCTGTCGCCCAAGGGAGCCCAGGGGCTGATGCAGTTAATGCCTGCCACCGCAGAGGAGCTGGGTGTTCGTAATGCCATGGTTGCCCCGGAGAACATTCGCGGTGGAGTCAATTACCTGGCCCGTATGCTCAAGCGCTTCGACGGTGACATCAAGCTGGCAACGGCCGCTTACAATGCCGGCCCTGGAGCTGTCGGGCGCCATGGTGGCATACCACCCTACGCAGAAACCCGCGCCTACGTGGAACGGGTTGGAATCCTTCACCAGCGCTACGCCAGTAACTGACCGGCCTAACCGAACGCCAGCCAGGCGCCCACCAGAACCATCAGACTGCCAGCCACGCGGTTAACCGTGCGAACACCACCGCCCTGCTTTAGCGCCTTGCGCAGAGTCTTTCCACCATGGGCATAGAGCTGAAGGCAGAGGAACTCCAATCCCAATATAATCAGGATGAGAGCCGTAAGTTGTGGTGCCATTGGCAGCTTACTGTCGATAAACGGTGGCAATAGCGCGATGAAAAACGCCCAGCCCTTGGGGTTGGCAATAGCGGTCACAAACCCCTGGAGCGCCAGTTGTAATCGTGAGCTCTCCACCGGTTGCGAATCCTCTTCCGGCATGGCCATTTTACCCCGCGACCGCCACATCTGGATGCCCAGCCAGGCAAGGTAGGCGCCGCCTGCATACTTAAATACAGCGAATGCCGTTGGGTATTTCAACATGAAGGTGGCCACACCCACCGCCGCTGCAGTCGCCACTACGGCCACACCAACCAATTCTCCGGCCATCATCCACAACGCCCGCTTCACGCCAATAGTGATGCCGAGGGACAGCGCCAGGGTCATACACATACCCGGCGTAATGGACACCACAAAGAAGGTTGGGATAAACGCAGACAACAAGGCCAGGTTCAGTGACATCACGGGCAGACTCTTACATTGAAAGAATATTGGACGTTGAGAGAAACGAAACTCTTAATTATACAGTCCACGCAGATAATGCAACCCCGACAGCTGAGCCATCTGCCCACGAATCCAGGCCACCCTCTCCCATACATAGGACGAGGGACTGGCGGCACTGAGCACTTTCGGGTTGGGAAGAACCGCGGCAAGCCGTGCTGCCTGGGTTTGCGACAGCCGGCTGGCGGGGATGCCGAAAAAGGCCCAACTGGCAGCCTCAACACCGTAGATCCCATGGCCGAATTCGGCGATATTCAGGTACACCTCCATGATCCGACGCTTCGGCCAGATGGCGTCGATACCGAGCGCCAGCCCGGCCTCCAACGCCTTGCGTACGAAACTGCGTCCGTTCCACAGGAACAGGTTTTTTGCCGTTTGCTGGGTGATGGTGCTGGCGCCCCGCAACCCCTGGCCCGCACGATATTCCGCAAGTGCCTTGCGAATGGCACTGAAATCCACCCCTTGATGGTACGGAAAGCGTTGATCCTCACTGGCCACCACTGCCAACGGTACCCAGGGTGATATCTCGTCCAGGCTAACCCACTCTTGTCTGAGCTCGTGGCTGGAACCGGAAAACAGATGTCCCAGCATGAAGGTGGACGTCGGCGGATTCACGAACCGTAGCAAGACAATCAATGCGATTATCAGCAGCAAAAAGCCCACCAGTAACCAGGCAAGCGCACGCAGGGATTTTTGGATCACGGATCGTTGAGCCACGGTGTTATCATCACGCAGGTTTGGGAATCACGGAGAAAGTCGGAAAGACTATAACATTGCCACTATGAAGCTTTCCCGAATTCTCAGTAATCAAAACGGTGTCAGCCGCAAGCAGGCCAACGCTCTGGTCGCCGCCGGAACGGTTACAGTGGACGGTTGTATCTGCAGGGAGACAGCCCGGGAAGTCGACCGTTTCAGCACTGTAGCCTGCAACGGCAGTGTTATCCAGCACGGGGACCTGGCCCACTACCTGATGCTGAACAAACCGGCCGGATACCTCAGTGCCACGGCGGACAAGGTTCACAAAACCGTAATGGAGCTGATCGCCCCGGAACTGCGAAAAGACCTTCACATTGCCGGCAGGCTTGACCGCGCCAGCACCGGTTTGTTGATACTGACCAATGACGGAACCTGGTCACGAAGGCTTACGGAGCCCAGGGTAAAGCTCCCCAAAGTCTATCGGGTCACCACGGTCGAACCGGTTTCAACCGATGCCATAGAGCACTTCGCACAGGGAATCTGGTTCGAATACGAACAGCTGACCACCTCGCCTGCGCGATTGGAGCCACTGTCTGCCAACGAATCCAGGGTAACGATCTACGAAGGCCGCTATCATCAGATCAAGCGTATGTTCCACGCAACGGGCAACCGTGTGAGTAGCCTGCACCGGGAACAGATGGGTGCGATCACACTGGACCCAATGCTGAAGCCTGGGGAATTCCGACCACTCACCACCCGCGAAATTATTCTGGAATAACAACGAAACAGGGGGCGGTTTCCCGCCCCCTGTGATCGCCGGTCTTCGATGGCGATCAGTTACATTGGCCGGCTTCGAAGACGCCGCTGTCGGTCTCCTTCACCCAGCTGTAGGTGCCGGATACCGCGCCCAGGTAATCGTTACCACCGGTGGTGTAGTACCCCCCTGAATAGTACGCCCGGCCAGCGGTATCATGGTTGAGATGGGTGTCGTTCCAGTCCTGGCAGGTGACATCGCCGCCGGAGCCATCATCACCGCCTCCGCCGGTTCCGCTGCAGGCGCTGGGTTCGGACGTATACCAGAGCCCCGGATCGCCCTCATAGAGGGTGACATTGCTCCAGGTGTCGAAGGAGCCCCCGATGTCGATGTCGTCGCCACTGGCATAGGCCCTCAGGTTGGAGTTACCTCCAGCGTAGGCCCGGTTTGCCGAGATGTGGGCACTGGGCGACGCTGTCGCCTGCTCGCAGGTCTCGGTTGGTGCGTTGGGATCATACACCTCGACCTGACGGCTTTTTGTCGTGGTGTTGCTGTCGCTGTCGGTCGCACTGTAGTCGCAGGTGTAGGTTCCGACCGTTGACGTATCCACCGCACTGCAGTCAGCCGTTACCGTCAGTGAACCGTCCTGGGCATCCTGCCCGGTGGCACCCGGATCGGTAAACGTGGTGTTGATCGCCACGGTCATCGGGTTATCGCCGATCAACGTGATGACCGGAAAACCCTCGGGTTCGGTTCCATCACGGCTGTGGCGGTTGAAGAAGTCCCAGATGATATCCGGATAACTGGGCCCCACCCTCACGGACCATTTGCCATTATTACCATTCTCGCCACCTACCCAATAATGGCCATGGTTGGTGTCCTGGGTATTGGGGGTCGACAAGGGTCCATCCAGGTAGACGGTTTCAACCACCGAACGTGTTCCGCTGGTGCCATCCTGGGTATAACGGATGTGCTCGCAGCTGTGGTTGTTCTGGTAGTATGGCGAACAGGCGACAGAGGAAGCATAGGCTTGGCCCGTAGTCTTGAACCCGGACTCGCCGAACACCTGTAGGTGCGCATCCCGGGTGTTATCAGCCGCCTCTTTCACCACAGTGCAGTCATTCTCGTTCTGCAACACCATGAGCGGGATTGGATACTGGTCGTCCACCTCCGACTGCATGTCGGATGACACCCGCGATACGCTGTGAAACGTCGCACTGCCGGGACACTGTCCGGACAACGAGACAGACGCAGAATCCTCACCGTACGGCAGGCGCGGCCGCCGCCCAGTATTCGTTATGGGCCACCGAGGCTGCGGTTGCCATGGCACCGCCGGAAGACAGGCCGGTGATATAACGGCGATTGGCGTCAATGGTGTAATTGGACTCAACGGCCAGTGCAATCTGGTGCAGGTCCTCCACTTCGCCGGCGCCTTCGTGGCGATGGTGGTCAAACCAGAAACCCCAGCAGTTTTCATTGCGCAGCCCGTCGTAGCTGGTAATGAAGGGGGCGACCAGAATAAACCCGTACTCATCGGCGGCGGCTTTCAGCCCCCAGTCATTGAGTACGTCGTTGTTGGTCTGTTTGCAACCATGCAATGCCATCACCATGGGTGCAGGCGATTGCACGTTCGAGGGCACGTACACCTTGTAGTTACGGGCTCTGGACTGATTATAGGATTGCTGTGGCAGGGTATAGGAATCTGTCTGGCCTGCGAACGCAGGAAGAGCAGGAATCATCAGGGCGGCGGAGGCCAACAATGCCGATAACGTGCCACCACGCACCTGACGTGCGATGAGTTGGAACATCTTGAGCTCCTTTTATTGGATTTATTGTTCGGCAGTGTTGGGACTGAAAGATACGTGCCAGGATTGCAGGTTGCTGATTTCCCTCATCCCAGGGAGGGGGCCGAGTAAAGGTATGCCCGGAACGCCGGACAGGGTGTCCGAGCGCCCGGACGGCCAAGAGCCTGCACGGGCAGTCATTCGCTCAACTTTCAGGTACCCTGCCGTTATTCGCCCTTACACACAGGAGCCACCATGACCCAAATAGCCATCGACATTGTTTCCGATATTGCCTGCCCCTGGTGCGCCATTGGCTATGCCCGCCTGGAAAAGGCGATGGACGCCCTGAAAGACGACATGGACTTCACCGTTGCATGGCATGCCTTTGAGTTGAACCCGGATCCATCCGGGGACGGTGAACCTATCCTGCCCGCCCTGAGCCGCAAATACGGCCGTAGTGAGGACGAGATGAGAGCCAATCAGGCGCAGATGATGGACATTGCCAAGGGGCTGGGACTGAATTTCGAGAAACTCCAGGAACGCTACACTCGAAACACCTTTGATGCCCATAGGCTGGTGAAGTGGGCCGGTGAACAGGGCAAGCAGACCGATATGAAACTGGCGTTTTTCGAGGCCTATTTCGGACGCGGTGAGAATATTTCCAATCCGGATACGCTGATCCACTGTGTGGAAACGATTGGCCTGGACGGCTCGCAAGCGCGCGAGGTACTGGCGTCTGACCAGTATGCAGAGGCTGTGCGAGAGGAAGAAACGCAGTATCAGCAGGCGGGGGTGTCAGCGGTTCCTGCGTACATCATTAACCAGAAATACCTGATATCCGGTGCGCAGGAGCCAGACACCCTGATCAACGCGTTCCGGGAGATCGCTGATTCTGCCTGACCAAAACCCTTGCAATGTCCTTCCCTGGGCGTTGCAAGGTGGCAGGTCGTTACTCGGATGCCGCAATCAGGCTGGCGTTGCCACCCGCCGCCGTGGTGTCCACACACAGGTGGCGCTCAATCACAAATCGCTGGTCAAGCTTGTGCTCGGTGATCAGCGGTAGCAGCGCACCTTCCCGCTTCGCCAGAGCCTGGCGGTACTCTTTCAGCAAGGATGGCTCCGCGCAGCTTACGGCCGCCTGGAAACCGCGCGCCTGGGCCAGCGCCTCTGGCTCCAACAGACCCTCAATACCCACAATCGGCAAACCAGCCTTGGCAGCACGATCAACCGTATCCTGGGTACCCGGCGCAATCACAACCACCTTGTTGCCCTGGGACAATGCCGTTGCGGCCTGCTCCAATGCGGTCTCCTTGTCCGGACCGAGACAGACCACCACACCCCGGGCATGATTGCTCAGGCGGTTCAACTCACCCGTCGGCCCCGGCAATTCCTCGGCATGGGCGTCCAGCGGTGCTGGCACATCACCGAAAATAGGCTTCATGGCTTCAACTCTTGGCTCCGGCGCGGGCGCTTTCACACCCGCCACCTTGCCAATCAGTCCTTCAAGCTTCTTGATATCCACCGTTTTGGCACTGACATCCGCAGGGCGTTCAACCGTTTCGCCTTTCAGGAAACGACGCACGTACTGCGGGCCGCCGGCCTTGGGGCCGGTGCCGGAAAGCCCTTCACCACCGAACGGCTGGGAGCCGACAATGGCACCGATCTGATTGCGGTTAACATAGGTGTTCCCCACTTTGATACGGCTGGCGATGCGTTCAACACGGCGGTCAACACGGCTGTGAACACCGAAGGTCAGTCCATAGCCCTTGGCGTTGATGCTATCGACAACTTTGTCCAGATCCTTGGCCGCAAATGTGGCCACATGCAGCACCGGGCCGAAGATTTCTTCTTCCAGCTCTTCGATGCCACTGACACTGATCACCGCAGGTGACACGAAGTTGCCTTTCTCCGGCACCGCCATTTTCTTCGTCAGACGACCCTTGGCTTCATACTTGTCACAATGGTCGACAATCTTCTTCCTGGCCGTCTCATCGATGACCGGGCCAACATCGGTGGACAGCAACCAGGGATCACCAATGCCCAATTCATCCATCGCGCCATACAGCATTTCCAGCAGATGATCGGCAATGTCTTTTTGCACATATAGCATACGCAGTGCCGAACAACGTTGGCCCGCGCTCTGGAAAGACGACGCCAGAACATCACGCACCACCTGCTCAGGCAGTGCCGTGGAGTCCACGATCATGGCATTCAGGCCACCGGTTTCCGCCACCAGGGTGGCATCGGGGGCCATGTTCTCGCTCATTTTCTTGTCAATGCGCTGAGCCGTTGCGGTCGAGCCGGTAAAGCAAACGCCGGCGACCCGTGAATCGGATGTCAACGCCCCGCCTACCGTCGCACCGGTGCCCGGCAGCAACTGGATCACATCTTCCGGAATACCGGCCTGGTGCATCAGCTCCACGGCCCGTACCGCCAATAGCGAGGTCTGCTCGGCCGGCTTGGCCAACACAGCATTGCCTGCTACCAGGTTGGCAAGAATCTGGCCGGTAAAGATCGCCAGCGGGAAGTTCCAGGGCGAAATACACACCACGACTCCGCGCGACTCACCGCTGTCCTTGTAGCGAATACCTTCGTTGGCATAGAACTGGGCGAAGTCCACCGCCTCCCGAATCTCAGCGACGCCATCCAGCAATGACTTACCGGCTTCCCGGGTCGCCAGCGCAAACAACTCGTAGGCATTTTCCTCGTACAGGTCAGCGACCTTGCGAAGACACTCGGCCCGCTCTTCAGCAGTCCGGGCCGACCAGGCTTTGAAGCCTTCCTGAGCTGCGGTGATCGCTGTGTTCACGTCCTCCTCGGACGCCTGCGTCACATGGCCAACGGTATCTTCCGCGTCGGCGGGGTTACGGACCATTTGCACTTCCGCACCGGATACTTCGCCAGCGATGATCGGCCCGCCTTTCCAGCGATGGTCACGATAGGCATCCCGGCCTTCGTTGATTTCCGCAACCGTCACCGGATCAGTGATGTCCCAACCCTTGGAGTTTCTGCGCTGTTCGCCGAAGAGCTTGAATGGGTGGACAATCGCCTTGCTTGAGATATTACTGCCCATCTCTTTCACGGAGTCTATCGGGTCTTTGGCGATTTCTTCCGGCGTAATGTTCTTGTCCACGATCTGGTTCACGAAGGAACTGTTGGCGCCATTTTCCAGCAGGCGACGTACCAGGTACGCCAACAGGTCTTTGTGGGGGCCAACCGGGGCATAAATCCGGCAAGGCACACCACTGGTTTTCAGCACTTCGTTGTGGAGTGATTCACCCATACCGTGCAGGCGCTGAAACTCATAGTTATCCACGCCTTTGGATTTGGCCAGTTCGAGCACCGCCGATACCGAGTGGGCATTGTGGGTGGCGAACTGCGGATAGATCCGGTCGGTCATGTTCAGCAGCTTGGTTGCGCAGGAGAGGAACGAGACGTCACTGCAGGCCTTGCGGGTGAACACCGGGAAACCGCTCAGTCCCATTACCTGGGCGCGCTTGATCTCGGCGTCCCAGTAAGCGCCTTTAACCAGGCGCACCATAAAGCGACGGTCGTACTTCTCTGCCAGCCCGTAGAGCCAATCCAGCGCGAACGCCGAACGTTTGCCGTAGGCCTGAACCACAACACCAAAACCGTCCCAACCGGCCAGTTCCGGGTCCGCGACCAGGGCTTCAATGACGTCAAGGGACAGATCAAGCCGATCCTGTTCCTCGGCATCAATATTGAACCCCATATTGGCCGCTGCGGCCTTCTTTACCAGCTCTTTGGCGCGGGGTAGCAGTTCGTTCATCACCCGCTCTTTATTGCCATATTCGTATCGGGCCAGTAGTGCGGACAGTTTGACGGAAATACCAGGATTTTTGCGCACATCGCCTTTGCAGGCCTTGGCAATGCTATCAATGGCATTGGAGTAGGAATCGAAATAGCGCTTGGCGTCCTCATCGGTGCGGGCAGCCTCACCGAGCATGTCATAGGAGTAGGTATACCCCTTTTCCATATAGTCTTTTGCTTCGTCCTGGGCCTCGTCGATATCACGGCCCAACACGAACTGACGGCCCATTTCCTTCATGGCCTGACCGGCAACCGTGCGAATGACCGGCTCGCCGAAACGCTTCAGCAGCTTGCGCAACGTGTCACCCACGCTGTGTCGCTCAGAATCTTTCAACAGGTTGCTGGTCATCAACAGCGCCACGGTTGCCGTGTTGATCAGTGCTGAGGACGCCTTGCCTACGTGAGTGCCCCAGGCGCCCGAAGTGACTTTGTCTTCGATCAGCTCGTGGATGGTCATATTATCCGGCACGCGCAGCAACGCCTCCGCCAGACACATCAGTGCAACGCCTTCCTTGGTTGTGAGGCCGTACTCCGCCAGGAATTTTTCCATAATGGTGGACTTGGCGTTCTTGCGGACACTGCGTACCAGCTCGGCGGCGCGCTCCGAGATTCCATCGCGCTCTGCCCGGGTCAACTGGGCGCCAGCAATCATCTCACTAATCACCTTGTGTTCGTCCGCGAGGTAATAATTGCGGATGGCCTGTCGGCTATCGACCAGTGTGGGAGTCTCTGATTGCTGCGGTCTCATGGTTGAACCCTCTCAGTTGTTTGTCTTTCCCGCATTCTACCGGGAACGACAAAGACTATTTGACTGTAAAAACCATACAAGCGCGACGTTCAGGCTTTTTTGGTTAATTAAAATTTACATTTTTCCTGCAAAATGGTTAATTTTCAGGCGAAAACACCCTGACGGATGGTCAAGCTGCCTTTACGGCCAGCTCCCGAAGCACGCCGTGGGCCACCGAGAACACTGCACAATCCACGTCACTCGCCGCCTGCATATCAGCCAGCATCTTTTGCCAGCGGCTCAGCAGAGCCTGTTTGTCTTCACGCCAATGTTCCAGCAACTGCTCGGGGGACATTGATCCGCCCCCTTCGGAAGCGAAGGACAGTACACTCGCGGTCAGGTTCCGCAACTGGTGGTCCAGTTCGTCCCTGTAATGAAGCGTCGCCAGTACCTGCCAGTGCCCCCGGGCCTTGAAGGCGCGCATCTGACGATCCAGCCAGGTCAGTTTGAGACCTTCTCCCAAGCTGAAGTACACCCAGGCCACCGACTCAAGATCCCGATCCAGCTGACGGCCGATTTCGATGATATCCATCAGCCAATAGCGGCTTTCTGCAGAGGCAGCATAGGCTGCCAGTTTTTCCGGAACACGGTGTTCACAGTATTTATCATAGCGTTCCTGCCACCGACTTGCAGGGATTACCGCCTTCAGGCTCTCTGTCGATGCCAGCACTTCCGCCAGCGGCTGCTGATAGTGGGCAGTACAGGCTTTCGGGTCCAGGTCAGCCCGGCGATTGTGCAGCAACCAGCTGGTACTGCGGGTAACCAGGCGAATCACATCGCTGAACAACTCCGCCTGCACGCCGGCACTGATTTTCCCGTCAAGCGCTTCTATCGCTTTCCACTGGGTCTCTACGTCATGGATCTGGAGGGAGATCAGGTAGCCGGCGGCAATCCGGCCACAATCGGCACCGGTGGCATTACGCAGCTTGTCCGCCCAACTGATGCCCATGCGATTCACCATATCGTTGGCAATCTGCGTTGCTGCGATTTCCCCGCGCAGGGGATGGGCATTGATCGCGTCTGGAAAACGCTTGAGCAACGAGCCCGGAAAAGCGGAATACAGGGCCTCGGCGAAACGATCGTCGTGAACAATAGGAGCGGCCTGCAACGCCTGCTTCAGTTCAATCTTGGCGTAGGAAATCAACACCGAAAGCTCAGGGCGAGTCAGCCCCGAAGCACGCTCTCGCCGCGAGCGGAGTTCCTCGTCGTCGGGCAGAAATTCGAGGGACCGATCAAGTTTCCCCTCTGCCTCCAACCGCCGCATCAGGCGCTCGTACTCGTCCGCGGTGGCAACCGCCCCCGTGGCGGCCAGGCTCAAAGCCATGGCCTGACGGTAATTATTCCGCAGCACCAGCTCCGACACTTCCGGAGTCATTGCCCGCAGCATCTGGTTACGCTGCCTCAGCGTCATCTTCCCGCTTCGCACCTGCTCGTTGAGCAGGATCTTGATGTTTACTTCATGGTCCGAACAGTCCACCCCACCGGCATTATCAATAAAGTCGGTATTGGCGGCACCACCGGTTCTGGCAAAACCGATGCGAGCAAGCTGGGTGAAACCGAGGTTTCCGCCCTCACCAAGAACCCCGCATTGTAGCTGGTGGCTGTCTATCCTTACGGCATCGTTGGACTTGTCGCCGACGTCGTCATGGGTCTCGCCAGCCGCTTTCACGTAGGTGCCAATACCACCATTCCAGAGCATGTCCACGGGGGCCTGCAACAGCGCACTGATCAACTCATTGGGCGGCAGGCGGGTTTCACGGATGCCGAGGCGTGCCTGCATCTGCGGCGACACGGGAATCCATTTGGCAGCCCGTGAGAACACACCCCCACCCTCGCTGATCAGTTCTGCACTGTAGTCCTCCCAACTCGATCCGGGCGTTTCAAACAAGCGCTTGCGTTCAGCGAACGACGCCGTTGCATCCGGCTCCGGATCCACAAAGATGTGCAGGTGATTAAACGCTGCCACAAGGCGAATGCGATCCGACAACAACATGCCGTTGCCAAACACGTCCCCGCCCATGTCGCCAATACCCACAACGGTGAATGCGTCGGCCTGAGTATCGACTCCTTTCTCTAGAAAATGACGTTTGACCGACTCCCAGGCGCCCTTCGCGGTAATACCCATTTTCTTATGGTCGTACCCCTCACTGCCGCCGGAGGCAAAAGCGTCTCCAAGCCAGAAGCCGTATTCCCCGGAAAGCCGGTTCGCAATGTCAGAGAAGGTCGCCGTGCCTTTGTCGGCGGCCACCACCAGGTAGGTGTCATCGGCGTCGTGACGGACCACGTCAACCGGTGGCACTACGCTGCCTTCATTCAGGTTGTCGGTCAGGTCCAGCAGACCGCGGATGAATGTCTGGTAGCAGGCAATACCCTCTTCTCTCAGCGCCTCGCGTGAGCCGCCTTCCGGAGGCTGCTTGACGATAAAGCCCCCTTTGGCACCCACGGGTACGATGACCGAATTCTTGACCTGCTGGGCCTTCACCAGCCCGAGTATCTCTGTGCGGTAGTCTTCGCTACGGTCGGACCAGCGCAAACCACCACGGGCCACGGCGCCTCCCCTGAGATGAACTCCTTCCACCCGAGGGGAACACACGAATACCTCGAAACGCGGGCATGGCTTGGGAATATCCGGGATGCTGGAAGGATCGAGTTTAAGCGAGATATAGCCTTTGAACTCGCCGGTGTCCTGGCGCTGGAAATAGTTGGTTCTGAGGGTGGCCTTGATCAGTACATAAAACCGCCGGAGGATACGGTCGTCGTCAAGGCTTGTTACGGCTTCGAGAGCCTCAAGAATCCGGTTCTCGATGTGCTCGGATTCTGATTCCCGATTGCCCACAACAGGATCGAAACGAGCGCTGAAAAAGGCGACCAGCAACGCCGTGATATCCAGGTGCCGGGCCAGAGTGTCGGCAATAAAGGGCTGGCTAAATCCGAAGCGCAACTGTTTGATGTAGCGGGAGTAGGCACGCAGCAGGCTGACTTCACGCCAGTTCAGACCCGCCGCCATCATCAACTGGTTGAAGTCGTCGTTTTCCGCGAAACCATTCCAGATTTCCCGGAATCCTTCCTGAAGTCGCGGTTTGGCCGCTTCGACATCAGCGCCGCGGCAGCGCGAATGACGTTCCACGGTAAAATCACTGACCCCGAACTGCTCGCCATCACGCCGCCGGATACGATACGGGTGCTCCCCCAACACCCGCATGCCAAGATTCTCGAGGATCGGAATCACGTCTGACAGGATTACCGGTTTACCCTGACTGTAGAGCTTGAAATTCAGCTCCTGCTCTCCCTGCTCCGATGATGTGTAGAACCTCATGGGCACATCAGAACTCAGGGCAATGGACTGGATTTGCTGGATATCGCCAGCGGCCTCCGCGACGGAGAATCTCGATCGGTAACTCGAAGGGAACCCGCCGCTGAACATCCCGGCCCAACGCTTTCCTTCCGCTTTACCCAACACCTCGGTCAAACGACGGTGCAGTGCGTCGTCCCAGGACTGTGACTCCTCAAGCATCGTCGCCACTATGTCACGCAGATGGCCGGAATCGTCCGGGTCGTAGTCCTCACCCTCCAACGCCTCGGACAGCTGTTCCAGGAGGGTTTGCTTTTGAGGGGAATCGGAATGGGTCATCGGAGATCTCCGGGGATATCAACTGGGGCATGTATGACGGAACTTCCCCAGTATAGACAACTCACCAAAGACTCTTTGCCCATATAGTTTTAAAATGCAGGCAATTTGATTATATTCTTGGCTCTATATAGCCGTATATCTATATCGGGAAACAGATTATGGTCGAATTGGACAGAATCGATCACTCCATCATTCGCGAACTGCAAAAACACGCACGGGTGACCGTCACCGAACTGGCGTCACGTGTTGGTTTGTCAAAAACCCCCTGCCAGGTCCGTATGCGGCGCCTCGAAGAACAGGGCTACATCACGGGTTACACGGCCCTGATTAATCAGACCAAACTCGGGCAGAGTCATATTGCCTTCGCCCAGGTCACCCTGAACGACACCAGCAGCAATGCCCTTGCGGCCTTTAATCATTCGGTGAAGCAGATTTCGGCGGTAGAGCAATGCCACATGATTGCCGGCAACTTCGACTACCTGCTAAAAGTACGCACGCGGAACATGGCGGACTACCGGCAAGTGCTGGGGGAGCAGATATCGGCACTGCCCCATGTGTTGCAGACCAGCACGTTTGTGGTGATGGAAAACGTCAAGGATGCGGGGATCTGATGAACATTCGAACCCTGGAAACGTTTGTCTGGATAGCCAGACTTGGCAGCTTCCGGGCTGCCGCCAGCAGGGTCTACGCCTCACAACCCTCTGTTTCGGCCCGTATCGCCGGCCTGGAAGACCAGCTTGGAATAGAACTGTTTGATCGTTCCGGCAAGAAGATCACCCTGACCGCCAAGGGCCGGGAATTTCTGGTTTATGCCGAGAAAATGCTGAGTCTGCACGGTGAGATGCTGCAGGCCGTGGCCAAACCATCCTCTATCCAAGGCACCATTCGCCTTGCCGTCTCGGAAACCATTGCCCATACCTGGCTCCCTCAGTTGCTGGAACGTGTGAGCGAAGCCTACCCGGCCATCAACCTTGAACTGGACGTGGATACTTCGCTCAACCTGGCGGAAAAACTCAAGAACCACGAAATCGATGTCGCCTTTCTCATGGGCGGCGTCAACCAGCCCGGCATCATCAACCGGGATCTGTGCCGCTACTCGCTGACCTGGGTGGCAAGCCCCCAGCTCAACATCCCTGACCAGGCCATGTCTCTGGCGGAGCTCGCCACCTGGCCGATCGTTACCTACCCCAGGCAGAGTGAGCCCTACATTGCCATCCGCTCACTGGTGGACCCCATGAACCATTCCACCCGCATTCACTCCTGTTCGTCGCTTTCCACCATCATCCGCATGACGGTGGATGGCCTCGGTGTCAGCGCCCTCCCCAGGGAAATTCTGCAACGTGAGCTGGACACCGGAGCCCTGCGGCAATTCGAGGTTGATGCAACCGTTCCGGATCTCACCTTCATCGCCGCCTACAGGGCAGCACCAACGAGCAGTGTCGTACATGCCATTGCGGAACTGGCACTGATAACCGCAAAAGAACGCGCCGGATTGGTCGAACAGTCCCCAGCAGAGCGTTGAAATACATGAGTGATCCATTTTTTCTATCAAAACTGATTCCAAATTTCGATTTGTGTTAATCATCACTTCTGCCTTAAATGTAAGAAAGTCATCTATCGGGCAGAAACATGACAAGCATCGCTCAACTGGACGCACACTCAACACCCCAGGCTGTTCGCCAGGCCGCGAGAGAAGGCAGCCTGACAGGGCCAACCTCGGGGCTTGCCAGCGGTTATGTCCAGGTCAACCTCGTCATCCTGCCGGAATCCTATGCAGCGGGATTCCTGCGTTTCTGCCAGGCCAACCCCAAGCCATGCCCTTTACTGGCAGTCAGTGAGCCTGGCGCCCGTACCTGCACCCTTTTGGGCCGTGATCTGGACATTGCCCGCGATGTGCCAGCCTATCGCATCTACCGCCATGGTCAGGTGAGTGACACCCGTACGGATGTGGAGGAAGACTGGCGGGGTGACCTGGTGACCTTTGCTCTTGGCTGCTCCTTCACCTTTGAGCACGCCCTGATCAGCGCCGGGCTTCAGGTTCGCCATATAGACGAGGACAGAAACGTGCCGATGTACGACACCTCTGTACCACTAACTCCAGCGGGCGGTTTTGAGGGCAACCTGGTTGTCTCGATGCGGCCGTTTATGGCCGCAGACGCCATCCGCGCCATCCAGATCACTACCCGTTACCCGCAGGTTCACGGCTCTCCAGTGCACCTGGGCAATCCATCACTGATCGGCGTTTCCGATCTGAGCAGGCCGGATTACGGCGACTCCGTTTCCGTGGGTAAGAATGAAATTCCGGTTTTCTGGGCCTGTGGTGTTACACCGCAGCAGGTCCTGATCGATTCCGGTATCGAATTCGCGATCACCCACAGCCCGGGGCACATGCTAGTCACGGATATCCCTGACAACAGCCTGGCCCTGTTCTGAAAGGAACCACCCCCGACGAAGACCATGAGGAAAACACCATGAATACAAAAAAAGCCCTCGTTTCAGCCTCCCTGATGGGCCTGGCATTGGCCAGTTCACCCACGTTGGCGCAGGATCCGGACAAAGCCAGCTTTAACTACGTGGGAAGTTGGAGCAGCTTGTCGCTGTACCAGAATTTCGAACGCCCATTCTGGGGAGAACACGTTCCGGAAGCCTCCGATGGCAAGATCACCACCGAAGTCACCACCTTTGACCAGATGGGGCTGGGCGGCGGTGAAGTCTACCGGCTGATGAGCCGTAACGTCATAGAAGTCACCTCCACAGTGGCGGATTACGCAGTTGAGGATGCCCCGGAACTGGAAGGTCTGGACATGCCCATGATCGCCCCCGATGTGGAAACCGCCCGCAAAGTTGCGGAAGCCTATAAGCCGGTTCTCGCCGATGCCTTTGAACAACGCTACGACGGTGCTCATCTGCTGGCTGTTGTGCCTTACCCCTCGCAGATGGTGTTCTGCAATGCAGAGATTGACGGACTGAGTGACCTGAAGGGTATGAAAGTTCGCGCCAGCGGCCGTACCACCGCCGAATTTCTCCAGGCTCTGGGGGCTGAAGGCATCACTCTCAACTTCAGCGAAGTACCGGGTGCTTTGCAGCGGGGCGTTATCGACTGCGCAGTGACCGGTTCGCTGTCCGGTTACAGCTCAGGCTGGCACGAAGTCTCCACCCACCTGTATCCGCTGCCGGTCGGTGGCTGGGACCATGTGATAACCGCCATGAATGGCAAAAAATGGGACTCGCTTTCAGAGCAGACCCAGCAGTGGCTGACCGCTGAAATCAGGGAAAACTATGAAGACCCGGTGTGGGCATCTGCGGTAGCGGAAACAAAAGAAGGCATCGCCTGCCTGACCGGTAACGGTGAATGTTCACGTGGTGACGCCGGCAACATGTCCCTGGTGAAAGCCACTGATAATGACTTCACCGAAGCCGCCCGCCACCTTGAGGAAACCCTGCTGCCTAACTGGGCGCAGCGCGTTGACCAGCAGTGGGTTGACCGCTGGAACGAGACGATCGGTGAAGTAACCGGGCTGAGCGCGTCCAGGTAACACGCCTCTCATCCATAATGGCGACCGGGACGGCTCTGTCCCGGTTTGCCTGGAGAATCCTATGTTGCAACAGGTGAACTCGTTTCTCGACCGCGTGCTCGCTGGCGTTAAAGTCGGCTCGCTATGGTTCGCCCGGGCAGGCGGCGTGATGATCCTGCTGACCGTGGCCCTGGTTACTGTCGAAGTGGCCTCCCGGGTGTTTATGGGTCGTTCAGCGGTCCACGCCACCGAACTGACCGGTTACATCATGGCCATCAGCGCCAGCTGGTCTTTCGCCTACACGCTGATGTGCAAGGCACATATTCGCATTGATGCCCTGTATTTGACCTTTCCCATGAAAGTGCGGGGCGTGCTTGACCTGGTTGCCCTGCTGGCACTGGCGATGTTCTCAATACTGGTGGTCGACGCGGTTTTCGGCGTCCTCAGCCACTCCTACAGCGGCGGGTCCACCGCCAACACACCGCTGGGCACCCCATTATGGATACCACAGGCGCTCTGGTTTGTGGGGCTGGTCTGGTTTGGTTTTGCCGTGTGCATGGTTTCCCTGAGAGCCTTCGTTGGCTTGCTAAGCGGCGATACAGACGGTGTTCAGAAACTGGCGGGCAGCCCGACGCTCGACGAACAGATTGAAGACGAAAACAAGGAAGCACGCTCATGATCATTACCGCGCTGCTGATTCTGATGGTTCTGCTGCTCATGAGTGTTCCTGTAGCCGCCACGTTGATTGCACTGGCCCTGGTGCTTGCAGAGCTGTTTTCACCCTTCCCGCTGCTCAATGCGATGGGGGATGTGTTGTGGTCAGCATCTGACAAATATCTTCTGATCGCCATACCCCTGTTTATCCTGTTGGGGGAGATTCTGGTGCGCACCGGCATTGCCCGTGGCACCTACCGTTCCCTGGAAAGCTGGATGTCCTGGCTGCCGGGCGGGTTGCTCCACGCCAACATCGGCACCGCAACCCTGTTCTCCGCCACCTCCGGTTCCAGTGTCGCCACTGCGGCCACAATCGGCACCGTGGCGCTTCCACAGGGCAAAGAGATGGGCTACGACCCCAAGCTGTTCACCGGTTCGATTGCCGCCGGCGGCACCCTGGGCATCATGATTCCGCCGTCGATCAACCTGATCGTGTATGGATTCCTGACCGAAACCTCGATTCCGCAGCTGTTTGCCGCAGGCCTGCTGCCAGGCCTTCTACTCGCGCTTATGTTCATTGTCGGTACCGCGCTGATCTGCATCTGGAAGCCAAGCCTGGGCGGCCCCAGTGTGTCGCACAGCTGGGGAGACCGTTTTTCCGGCCTCCGTCATCTGGTGCCAGTACTGACGCTGTTCGGCATTGTGGTCGGATCCATCTATGCCGGTGTGGCAACACCAACCGAAGCGGCGTCTCTGGGCGTGCTGGGCGCGCTGGCCATTGCCGCCTTCATGAGAAAACTGTCGGTGCGGGTGATTACCGAAGCACTGGATGGCACCATGAAGACGACGGGCATGATAATGCTGATCATCATTGCCTCCTACTTCCTGAACTTTGTACTGGCCTCGGCCGGCGTCACCCGCGAGCTGACCGCATTCCTGGAAAATGCCGGTCTTGGCCCCTATTCCACACTGATGCTGGCCATCCTGCTTTACATCGTTCTCGGCTTTTTCATCGAAACCCTGTCGCTGATGGTTATCACCATTCCCCTTGTCGCCCCGATCCTGATCGGCCTGGGCTTTGACTCGGTGTGGCTCGGCATCCTGATTATCCTGCTGATTGAAATGGCCCTGATTACACCTCCGGTGGGTCTCAACCTCTACGTAGTGCAGGGAGTCCGAAAGGGTGGGCCGTTCAGCGACGTGATGAAAGGCGCCATGCCCTACGTTGGCATCATGTTCCTGATGGCCATCGTGCTAGTGCTGTTCCCTCAGGTGGCTACGTTCCTGCCTGAGCTGATGAAGTGACCAAACATGAACCCAATGATCGGAGTGACACAATGACCAACTTCCAGCTTGCTGACAGCCAGGAAACCATTCACGTCGATGTCCGCCAGCTCATCATCGCCGGCTGGGCAGGACGGGTGCAGTCGGCCATCGATGAACACATCGAAGAGCTGAAGGAAATCGGCGTAACACCGCCATCCACCACGCCGCTGTTCTATCGGGTCGCGGCCAATCAGCTCACCACGACTCCGGACATTCAGGTGCTAGGTGAAGCCTCCAGCGGCGAAGTGGAAGTGGTCCTGATCGGCTCCGATCAGGGCACCCTGGTAGGCATCGGTTCGGATCACACTGACCGCGAGGCCGAAGCCTGGTCCGTGGCCCACTCGAAACAGGTGTGCGCCAAACCGGTGAGCACCCGGGTGTGGCGGCTCGATAGCGTGATCGACCACTGGGACGAACTGCAGATGGCGTCCTACGCAACCATCGACAGCGATGAAGTGCTGTACCAGGAAGGCCCGGTCACTGGCCTGCTGCACCCTGCGGAACTGTTGCGCCGTTTCGGGCTGGACAAAGCCGAACTGGCCCCGGGCCAGGCCATGCTGTGCGGCACGCTACCGGTGATTGGTGAGCTGCGCCCGGCACAGGCGTTCCGGATGGTGCTGAAAGATCCGGTCTCGGGCACCGAACTTCAGCACCAGTACAACATTCGCACCCTGCCGGTGATCAAATGAACCAGCAAAACTCGCTTGCTCAACTGCTCCACGCCATGAGAAGTGGCCAGCACAAGGCCAGGGATCTGCTGGAGAACTGCTTTGAGCGTATCGACGCGAATGATCAGGCCCACGCTCAGGTCTACACCAAGCGATTTGAAACAACCGCCTACGCTGAAGCCGATGCCATCGACCGACTGCGTCAGGCCGGGCTGGCCGGCGGACAACTGGCTGGACTGCCCATTGCCCTGAAAGCGCTTTTTGACGTGACAGGCGAGATCACCCATGCCGGGTCTCAGGGCTGGCAGGCGCCAGCAGAAACCGATGCGCTGATCGTTTCCCGGTTGCGAAGTGAAGGCGCAGTGATTACCGGCCACACCAACATGACCGAATTCGCCTACTCGGGCCTGGGCCTGAACCCACATTACGGCACGCCGGAAAATCCACTGGCACCGGGTCGCATTCCCGGCGGTTCGTCCTCGGGCGCTGCCGTGGCCGTAGCCCATGGAATGGCCGCAGGCGCCATCGGGACCGATACCGGTGGCTCGGTTCGGATCCCCGCGGCATTCTGTGGCCTGGTAGGGTTCAAACCGTCTCAGTCCCGTGTTCCCCGTGACGGTGCCTTCCCGCTGTCCGACAGCCTCGACTCTGTCGGTCCTATCGCCCAAACGGTGGACTGCTGCGCCCGCCTCGATGCGGTGCTGACCGGTCGCCAATACCTGCCGCTCAGACCGTTATCGCTGAAGGGCCTTCGTTTTGTCGTCCCTGCCGATTACATGTTGGACGATCTGGATAACACCGTTGCACAGGCATTTGCCTGCAGCCTGAACAGTCTGCGCGATGCCGGAGCAAATGTTATTGAAGCGCCTGCGCCAGTGCTTACCGCACTCCCCGAGCTCATGGAAGGCGGCGGTTTCACCGCCGCAGAAAGCTATTTCGTGCACCGCCAGTCCCTGGCGGACCACGGGGACCAGTACGACCCCCGCGTGCGCAGTCGGATCGAACGTGGCGCCGCCATTACCGCCGCCGACTACCTGGAACTTTGCCGCCGCCGGCAGCAACGCAAGCAGGAGGCTGACGAATGGCTGCAGGATTACGATGGCCTGCTTGCCCCGACAGTGCCAGTGGTTCCGCCACGATTCGAGGAATTGACGGCGGACGAGGACTACGCCCGCCTGAACCTGCTGATCCTGCGTAACCCCACCGTGGCGAACATGCTCGACCTATGCTCCATCACCCTTCCCAACCACGAGCCTGGCTACTTGCCGGGCGGGCTGATGCTGATCGGTCGCAATGGCATGGACGACACCCTGTTGCGGCTGGCCAAAGCTGTCGAACAGGTGCTGTAACGACCATGCTGACCGTGCTGCTGACCAAACTCATCGCTACCGCACTGGTGGTCATCGGTGTGTCGGTTGCAGTAGGCAAACTGGGCCCCAGGCTGGGAGGCATTATTGCCGGAACGCCCATTATTCTCGGCCCGGGCTACTTCTTCCTGTTACAGGAGTGGCCCACGGAATTTATCCAGCACGCCGCACTGGCAACCCTGCATGCACTGATCGCGACACTACTGTTCAGCATCAGTTTCGTGCTAACCGCCGAACGCTTGGGTGCCCTGCCAAGCCTTGGCCTGGCGACCCTGATCTGGGTTCCGGGGGCATACCTGTTTTCCTTCATTCCCGGGGGTGTTGCTGTTGCCGTTGTACTTTATGGCCTGGTGCTGCTTGCAGCGGAAGTCATCAAACGTGTTCTGGACCTGACACAGCCCAAAGTAGTGGCGGTCTCCGGCTGGTTCGATGTGGTGCTGCGAGGGCTTCTTGCAGGTGTACTTGTGGCCGTAGCCACCACACTGGCGGCCCGCTCTGGCCCCATGCTGTCGGGAATACTAGTGGGGTTTCCCGTGGGTCTGTTTACAATCGGCTGGACACTTCACGACCGTTATGGCCCCGATGTGGCAAGAGCCACCGTCGCCGCAGCGCAACAGGGCATGCTCAGCCTTGTTGCCTTTGCCGTGGTAACGGCAGTTCTCGTCGAGCATGTGGCGCCAATGGTCACGTTTCTGGGCGCCCTGCTGGCATCCATTGCCGTCAGCGCCACTCTGTTCCTGGTCAGCCAGTGGCGGGTGCGGCGCGCTTACCCTGCCTGAAACGGGCCGGCATAGACAGCGCGTTGCGACAACACCGGCAGTTTCTCCACTCGCTGCGCTGAACCAATGCCTCAGGCCCGCCCCAGAAACCGCCGCTCCTCGACATTAACCTTAATGCGGTCGCCCGTGGATATATGCTCGGGCACCTGCACCACCAGGCCGGTGGTGAGTCTGGCCGGTTTGGTGCGGGCAGTGGCCGAGCCACCTTTTACCGACGGGTCGGTTTCTTCGATCAGCAGGTCCACCGTTGGGGGCAAATCCAGCGCCACCGGCGCATCGCTCACCAGAATCACCATCAAGCCCTGAGTCTCTTCGTTGATGAACAGCAGCTCATCGGCAATAGCCTCGCCGTTCAGGCTGTACTGCGTATAGTCCTCGCTATCCATGAAGACGTATTCCTCGCCATCCGAATAGGAGAACATTGCCGGCCGACGGACCAGATCTGCCAGGTTCAGCATATCGGAGTCCTTGAAGGTCTGGTCGATCTTGTGGCCGGTTACCACATCGTAAAGGCGCATGCGATACAGGCTGCCACCGGCACGCCCCTGTGGGACTGAACGCTCAATATCTTTTACGAAGTAGACACCACCTTCGTACTCGATCGCCGAATTCTTTTTGATTTCACCTGCTTTTGGCATTGCTACGGATTCCGGAATTTGAAGTGGAACAAACAGGGTGCTGATATACCATGAAGCGACGACGCTGGCGAGAGGGTCGCGCCAAAATCAGGACACCAGCGCCCGCAAGTCCGCCAGAAAGCGATCAACCTGCTCCGGGGTGGTCGACCAGGAGCACATCAAACGGGCACTTCCGCCGATGAAGTTGTAGAACTTCCACCCTTTGTCGCGCAGCGCCGCCTGCACCGGGTCAGGCATTTCTACAAATACACCGTTCACTTGCCTAGGGTAACGGAGCCCGATACCCGGCAACCCTTCCAGGCCCTTCGCCAGTCGCTCTGCGCAGGCATTCGCGTGCCGGGCATTCTCCAGCCATACATTACCTTCAAGCAGCCCGCACCAGGGCGCGGAAATGTAGCGCATCTTTGACGCCAATTGCCCCGCCTGCTTGCAGCGCCATTCGAAGTCCTCTGCCAACGCACGATTGAAGAACACAACGGCCTCCCCCAGAGCCAGGCCGTTCTTGGTGCCCGAGAAACACAGTACGTCCACGCCAGCTTTCCAGGTAATCTCGGAAGGGTGCACATCCAGCGCCGCTACGGCATTGGCGAAACGAGCTCCGTCCATATGGATATTCAAGTTGAAACGATCAGCCGTTTGCCGGATAGCGCGTAGCTCATCTGGAGAATAGACGGTACCCACCTCAGTTGCCTGGGTCAGGCTCAGGGCCTTGGGTTTGGGATAGTGGATATCCGTGCGCTTGGTGACCAGGTGCTCAATACTCTCTGGCGTCAGCTTGCCGTTCGGCCCCTGCCCCAAAAGCAGTTTTGCACCGTTGGAAGCGTACTCCGGCCCGCCACACTCGTCGGTCTCGATGTGCGCCAGTTCGTGGCAGATCACACTGTGGAATGACTGCCCCATGGATGCTAGTGCCAGTGAGTTTGCGGCAGTGCCATTGAACACAAAAAAGACATCACAGTCGGTATCGAACAGGGCCCGAAGCCCATCGGCGGCTCGTTGTGTCCAGCGATCTTCCCCATACGCCGGCTCGTCAGAACCATTTGCCTCGGCCATTGCGGACCAGGCTTGCGGGCAAATGCCGCTGTAATTGTCACTGGCGAACTGTTCTGAGTCGGACACGGGCATGCTCCTGGAAAGCTGTATCGAAAATGCTGATAAGACCTTAACTCTATTAGCAAATATCCGAATTTGCTACTCATAAAATCGCTTTCCTCTGCTCGCCACGTCTTGACGCCGGACACAGAGCTACAAGCGAGTAGGCTACCAGTAACACCAACAATAATGAGATTGATTTGCATTATTCAATGCAATTGCTATGCTTGCCGCCACCCTGCATGAACATTCGTTCATTTCTCTCCCAGCGTTTTCCGGAGGTTTTCGATGGCCCAGTCTCCCACCCCGCACCAGCTCACGCTGGCGATCAGGCGCACACTAACCCTTTTGGCAACCTGCTCGGCAATCTGTGTTCCAGCTATCGCGGCTGCGCAGGACGATGCCAGCGAACCAACGAGTCTGGGGGAGCTGGTTGTGTCCGCAACCGCTTTGAAAGTGGAAGCCCCGTTGATGGAAACCCCCCGGCCCGGCTCGGTGGTGGAGCAGGAGGAACTGGAAGAGCGCAACGTACAGGCGCTTGATGAAACCTTCCGCTACCGCGCCGGGGTGCTCTCGGGACAGTATGGTGAGGACAACGATACCGACTGGTTGAAGATACGTGGTTTCGACCAGTCGACTTATCAGGACGGCCTGCGAATCTATCGTGAAGGCTTCTATCAATGGCTGCCAGAGCCCTTTGGCCTGGAGCGCATAGAATTGCTCAAAGGCCCTGCGTCCATTCTGTACGGCGAAGCGCCTCCGGGTGGTGTCATCAATGCAATCAGCAAGCGACCTACCGATACTGTTCAGGGCCAGATCAATCTGCAGGCAGGAACCGATGAGCATCGCCAGCTTGGGGTCGATACGTCCGGACCCGTCGGCGATCGAAACGATCTCAGCTACCGTCTGGTTGGCTTGTATCGCTACAACGAAGGCGATCTGGATTTCACTGAAAACGAGCGCTATTACCTGGCCCCAAGCCTGACCTGGGAGATGTCTGACAGCACGGAACTCACCTTATTGGCAAGTATCCAGAAGGACGACGCCATTCCGACCAATCCGTTCAAGCTGCCATTTGGCACCATAGACGACACTCCTTTTGGCAAAGTGGACCCTTCCACCAACTACAGTGAGCCAGGCTACGACACCAACGAGCGCACCCAGTCAGCCATCGGCTATTCACTGAGTCATCGCCTCAACGACACCTGGACCTTCGAGCAGGACTTCCGCTACAGCCAGGTAGACCTGCTGTTGCGCAGTAGCTTTATCTTCTTCCAGACTGGTCCACGGGAAGGTCAGCGCTATCTGGTCTACCGGGACGGCGAGATCAACAGCTGGACAATCGACAACCGCCTGGTGGGCAAGTGGTTTACCGACCGCACCGAACACACGTTGCTGTTCGGGGTGGACTATCAGGATCTCGAAAACGAGGGCAAACAGAACGGCGCCGGGGGCTCTACTCCGTTTGGCGGTCCTATCGACCTGTTCGACCCGCAGTACGGCAACTTCACGCCAATCACTGCCGCAGATCTGATCGTACAGGACATCAACAAGCAGCAGACAGGCTACTACCTGCAACATCAACTGCGCCTGGATGATCGCTGGGTGTTCCTGGCAGGTGGTCGCTTTGACCAGGCCGACGTCGACAGTGTCAATCGTACAGCTGGCACGCGCCAGGAAGCCGATGCTGATGAATTCTCCCTCTCCGGCGGGGTTATGTACCTGGCCGAGAATGGGTTCTCCCCCTATCTGTCTTATGCCGAGTCCTTCCAGCCTATCGCTGGCACCGACGGCACCGGCGACCTCTATGAGCCCAGAAAGGGCAAGCAACTGGAAGCTGGTGTGAAGATCGCACCGGACAATCTGGACGGTTATGTCACCGCAGCAGTGTTCCGGATCGAAGAAGAAAATTCACTCGGCACCAGCCAAAGCGGTTTCCAGATCCAGGACCGGGAGCGCACCACGGCTGGCTTCGAACTTGAAAGCGTCAGCTACCTGACCAAACAGCTGGAACTTACCGCTGCCTATACGTACAGCGATGCCACGATCAAGGAAACCGAAACCGACAACAGCGAACGCGCGGCCCCGCTTATCCCGAGGCACATGGCGTCAGCCTGGCTGGATTACAGCTTCGTCGACCACGTGCCAGGCCTGAAAATCGGCGGCGGCGCACGCTATGTGGGCTCTACTCGCGACGGCACGACCGACATTCCCTCTTACACGGTTCTGGACCTGATGGCCCAATACGATGTAACCCGGAACTGGCAGGCACAGGTGAACGTCACCAACGTTGCGGACCGGGAATACGTCGCAAGCTGTGATTACTGGTGCTACTACGGCGAAGCCCGTAGCGTAGTTGCCAGCGTCCGCTACCGTTGGTGAGAAGGGCTCACACACAAACTTGCTTGACGTAATAAACCCGAACACGGCAATCTGCGTATCACGAGGCAACTTTTCACACACCCGTTGGCGACTTTTGCATGTCTGAACCGTTCAGTTCATCCACCACTGGCCGCGCCCCATCAGGCGCGGAGTCGCCATCCCTGCCAGTGTCCCCCGATCAACTCAACCAGTTGCTCAAGGGCGTTGCCGCAAAAGACCGCTCAGCGTTTGCAACACTGTATCAAGCAACGGCGCCGAAACTTCTTGGCACCATCACCCGTATCTTGAATAACCGGGGCTGGGCCGAGGAAGTCGTTCACGATACGTATATCAAGATCTGGCGAAAAGCGGATCAATTCGACGCGTCCAAGGCCTCTGCGATTACCTGGATGGTCACCATTGCCCGCAACGGTGCTATCGACGAGTTGCGAAAGCAGCCGGCAAGTCGCAAGGCACCGGAAGATGAGCTGGAGCAGCTTGCCAGCAAAGTACCCAATGCCCAATCACAAGTGGAAAGCCAGCAGACCGTGAACCAACTGAACCTTTGCCTGGAGGAACTGGAAAAAGACCGCCGCGATATGGTGCGGCTGGCCTATCTGAATGGCTGGTCCAGAGCAGACCTGGCCACGCATTTTGATCAGCCGGTCAATACTGTCAAAACCTGGCTGCATCGGGCGCTGAAACAACTGAAGGGGTGTCTCACACCATGACCGACCGCGACGATCTGGACATGCTTGCAGCAGAGTTCGTCCTGGGCACACTGGAAGCCCGGGAGCGGGCCGCTGTGGCCGTGCGTCGGCAAAGCGAACCGGATCTCGACGAGATGATCACTGCCTGGGAGCAGCGCTTGTCTGCACTGGCTGATGAAGTAACGCCGGTCACGCCAGACCCAGAGCTGTATCAACGGATTGAACAAGATATCGATGCCCTTGAGACGCGCCGAGCAGGTATCGATACGGACAGCCACGATCAATCCAACGTGGTTTCCCTGCACAAGCGCCTTCGGCGTTGGCAGAGGAGTACGGCCCTGACGTCTGCCGCTGCCATGGTGCTGGTGGCTGTTCTCATGTTCCAACCTGCGCCAGAGCAGGGCCCGCAATCGTTTGTGGCCGTGTTCCAGCAGAATGACCAGCAGCCGGCCTTCATGCTCTCGGTAGACCTCAACAACCGTCAAATGCAGATTCGTCCGGTAACGGCCGAACCCATGCAGGGAAAATCCTACCAGATGTGGATCAAGGCCGATTCACTCGGGCCGAATCCGCGCTCCCTGGGCGTACTTAACGACAACTTTGAGCTGGAGCGTGCAGCCCTTCGTGACTACGATCCTGAACTACTGAAGGAAGCCACCTTCGGTATCAGCGTAGAGCCCGAAGGCGGTTCACCTACTGGCCAGCCCACCGGGCCGGCTATACATGGCTACCTTTATCCCGTTGCTGATGGCACATCCGACCCCTCTCACTGATTCTTTTTTCCTTGCTGAAACTTTTGGGAATCACATCCCGTAGCTGTAGTTACACCCATCGAACAAGACATCAAGATGGGATCAACCCGAAAGCAAGGAGAACACAATGAAGAAGCATTTGATGACAAGCGCATTTCTAGCCGCAACTCTGGCTTCTGGTTCCGCATTGGCAATGGACAACATGAAAGTCGGGGTTTGGGGAGATAATCAGTCAGTAGCGGACGGCACCGTCACTGCCAAGAAAGTGGTTGCCGAGAAAAATGGCTGGCTCGTGGTGCACCGCACGGATGAGAGTGGCAAGCCAGGCCCGGTCGTGGCACACGCTCCCCTTCGCAAGGGTAAAAACACAGACGTGGCCGCCATCCTGACCGAAGACGTCAAATCCGGCGACATGCTGATGCTGATGCTTCATAGCGAAGACGGTGGCATGAAAACCGGCATTTTCGAATACACCCTGGGCGCCAAGGAAGACGGCCCCATCAAGAAAGACGGCAAGCTTGTGATGAAAACCATCACAGCGAAGTAATTGACCGGCAATTAACAGGGTGGGGCCTCTCACGGCCCCGCCTAATCAGACGGTGGGGCCACAATACCCTGCGCTTTCCGATACATCCACGCCAATCCCAACAACGCCAGCCCAAGCCCCATAAAGGCCGCCACTCGCCAAAGCCCCTGTAGACCGGCCATATCGATGAGAAAAATCTTGGCAATCACCAGGCCTAACAGAGCCATACCAGCCTTGTAGAGCATCGCATTGTCACGCTTGGCGGAATAGGCAATAGCGCCAATAGCATAGAAAAGACTGACGACCGAATAGGTGTAAAGCTCACCCTCTGACATACCGAACGACAGCCCCATGTCACTCCCCTGCCAGAGTTGTCGGATTTCCAGCGCGGTGAACAGCAGAAAACCGGCAGACGCCACGCACAACGACCAGAACCGGGGCGCAAGCGAGGGAAACCGGCTGACCGCAAGCGCCAACAGAATGGGGCCACCGTAGGCGGGAAGCAGCATGTTGATGATCGGTGTATCACCAATAGGGCCGCCGCCCCACCAGGGATTGTGCAGCGTCACCAGAGCGAGATAACTCAACATCGACAGCGCAACCAGTATCCGCGAGAACAACCGGTACAGCCAGGCCAGTGACTCACTTGCCCCGGCACGCACCATATAGGTCACGCCCAGTGCACCCCAGAGCAGTGTGTTGATTGCGGCCTCGGTAAAGCTGTACTGCTGGGAAAAAATATCGCCATCGTAAAGCCAGTAACGCATCTCGGCACCCAGGAACAGCACCAGTAGATGCAGAGTTGCCCCCTCCAGCCAAGGACGAATGACACGATCCTTCCCCGCCAGCCAGGTAGCAATGCCGGCAAACAACGTCGCCCCACCATAGCTCCAGAGTGACCAATGGAGACCGGTATCGTAATCCTGCAGCCAGGGGTTGAACGTCAGCCGTGCCACCACCAGGGCCAGGGCCACCTTCAACAGCAGGTGAAGTTCGGGCATCTGATAACGCCGCGCCAGCCAGGTAAGGCTGACAAACTGAGCAGACAGGGCGAGAGTGAGTGACGCCTCACGAACAATCATTATCGCCGCCAGGGAATAGCTGACGTGTGCCGCCATCACTGCCCAGACAACGCCCACTCGATAGCGCTGCACGCTTTCGAGCTTCCACGCGAGAACGCCGTAAACGCCGCCAACCAGCAACATTGCAACCGACCAGGCGGACGACGTCTGGTGGCCGTGTATTAACAGCCAACCCAGCACCGCCCAAACCAGTGGCGACAACAGTGTAAAGGAGGCCCATCGGCGGCGATCATTCTGGCGAACCCAGTGCCATAATCCGAGCCCGGTGGAGAGTATGGCGGCCCCAATCAGGTAGGACAGCAAACCACCCTGATGCTCCGGCGCCATCTGCGTAAAATAGGTCACCTCGGTGCCATTGCGCCCGACGTATCCGAGCCATCCCAGCGCACTGACCAGCACCGCGGCCCAGGGCAGGAACCAGAACGCTCCACGACTCTGCGGCACCAGAGCTGCGGCCGGCAATATGATAAGCCAGCTCCAGAAAAACGGGCGATCACCCTGCCCGACCATCGATAGTGCCCAGACAACCAGCAGGGATATCAAGACTTCCCGTAAATACGGCAACGCCTGCTTTGCGCGAACCGGAACCATGGCAAACACCACAAACAGGGCGGCGATGTACCAGGCTGTTGAGGCGCCGATGGCGGCTCCGCTGGACGTGGCCAACCACCACAGCAACGCACCGGATAACGTGGCGTACCAAAGCCAGTCCCGATAGACATAACGCATCAACATCAACGAACTGACGGTGATCAGGAAACTGTAAGACAGCACAAAAGCCACGCTGCCATCATCACCACCGATCAATAACGGCACCAGATAGGCGCCACTCAACCCCATGACAGCAAGCAACGGGCCATGAAACAGCGACAGCACCATGGTACCCAGAGACACAATGGCCAGCCCGAACAGGCCCACGGTAGGGCCGACCAGCCCGTAATGGTGAACGCCCGCCAGCAATGCCGCATAGAGGGTGATACTGCCTCCACCCGCCAGCGCCGCAAATACTTCGTTTGCACCCCGGTTGCGACGACGCAGGTACTCCGCTCCCGCATGCAACGCAAGACCGCTGAATAGCGCCAACATCAATTGCTGCGATGGGCCGATCATTCCTGCGTTGATGGAGTGGCTGACCATGAAAATACCGGCCAACCCAACGCTCAGTCCACCAAGCCAGACCATCCAGTTATCCTTCAGGGCCTGGACAAGGCGAGATTTATCGCGTGACGTCGCATCCGCACTCGGGGAGCTTGTGTCAGGAAAGGGGATTGTGTCAGGAGAGGGGCTTGATTCAGAAGGGGCTGGCGTGTCCTCGACAACGGCTTCGTCGAGTTCAAGCTCCAGCTCCGGGGCCGGCTGGTCTTGGTCTTTTCCGCCCAAATGTTGCTTTAGATAAGTCACTTCTTCGCGCAAACGGGACACTTCCCGGTTCAGGGACTCAAGGCGTTCCGACTGATCACGACGTCGGGAAAACGCAAGAATACCCAGCACGGAACCCACCGGCAGGAGTATCGCAAGACCAAGTGCCAGAATAATCAATAATGCTTCCATGCTGCCCCTCGTGTGTCAGGCGCCCGACATAAGGGCCCGCTTATCCAAAATAATCCTGCATCCAGTCCACCAGCGTTTGGGCACTGACCTCCGACAACGCCATGCCCTGGAACTCATCACCCACTTCATCATCGATGGTCACGAACTGATACAACAACACGCCTGGCTGGTTGTCGTGCAGGATCAACGTTATGCGGCGACGGGTGCGCAGACAGTCAATGGTCATGACATCCGCAGGAATACCCGAATCACGCATGCCCCGGCGCACTTCCAACACCGGGTTGATGTGCTCATGGGCAGCCTGGATGCGGGTATGGGCATCACTGGCAATATCGGACAAGGCTTTCAGGGGATCAACATCGGACATGCATTGCTGCCTGTGTTATCTGGCAAGTAAATGAAACGATTGTGAACACAGTTTACCTTGAATGACCCCCAATCATAACCTGCCGGCCAACGATAGGGGACATCAACGCCTACTCTCACCTTACGCGGGCAGCACACCGTGCCACACCGGGAGCGCCATATCCTCGGGTTCCTCTCCAGGACCGCCATCCCGGCTTTTGAACGCGCCCTCCTCGATCGGAATCCGGAACAATGCCGTCACCTTCCGCTCCTTTGCATTGGGGGCACGCACCTGCTCCCAGCGGCCCGGTTCAATCTGATCAATGATGGCCTGGAACGCGGCGTCGAACTCACGATCATCCGACACTGGCGAGGCCCTGCCGAACAGCACCAGCGATTCATAGTTGGCACTGTGGTGGAACGCCGATTTTGTCATCACCCATTGATTTGTCACGGCGAATGAAATGCACAACTGTTGTCCCGATGCCAGCGTCTGCGCCAACCTGCCACCGCTGAGTGTATGCAGGTAAAGGTCGTCAGCAAAACGCCAGGCCGTGATCGGGATAATGCGTGGCTCACCATCTTCAACAAAGCCCACATGCGCTGTTTTTAACCTATCGATCAGGGCGTAAGCCGGTGCCCGCTCATAACTGGCTCTCCTGGCCGCGCGTTTCACCCGGCTGCGAGGACAGCAAGACAGCGGTGATGACGGCGGTGATAACGGTAGTGATAAAGGGGTATCCGTGATTTCCTTCCGAGACATCGTATGCTCCTTTTGCAAAGTACGCCTCTATTAGAAGAAACATCTGATACCATGAAAAGATCCAGATTATAGATTTTAATAGGACCAGTTAAGGTGATTGACGATATACGGTTCGAGCACACCACACCGCTGCAAACGCAGCTTTATCAACACCTGTCCCAACGCATTATCCGTCGACGTTATCTGCCGGGAAGCCAACTGCCCTCCAGCCGTCAGCTGGCTGCAGACCTGGGAATCAGCCGCAACACCGTCAACGCCGTTTACGACCAGCTGAAGGCTGAAGGTTTTCTGCAAAGCCAGGCTGGTCGGGGCGTATTCGTGCATCAAGACCTCAACCTGGCCATCAACCAACCCACCGGCGGAGCCATTCAAACCACACAAGCCATGGCCTTGCCGCCATTGCCGCCGGCTCCCGCCAGCCGTCTGAAGCTTGGGGAAGACGCCAACCTGCCCTTCCAACCCGGGCTTCCTGACATCAACGCCTTCCCCATTCGCAGTTGGAACCGAATACTGCACCATCAGGAGAGCCGAAGAAGCCTTCGCGGCTACGACACAACCCAGGGATACCAGCCATTGCGCAGATCCATTGCTGATTATCTACGAGCCTCCCGCGGGGTGCGTTGCCAGGAACAACAAGTTATCGTGACCAATGGAGCGCAACAGGCGCTGTCGCTGATTGCAGACGTGTTGTTGGAACCCGGTGACAGGGTCTTCGTTGAGAATCCCGGCTACCGGGGCGCCCGATACGCCCTTGGCCGTCACGGCAACCCATTGCTGCCCGTGCCACTCAAGCAACAGGTTCTGGATGTCGGCATTCTGGACAGCCTTGGCGACGCCAAACTGCTGTTCTGCACACCGACTCACCAATACCCCATGGGCGGCATTCTTGATGTCTCCCAGCGCATGGCACTGCTACAGTGGGCGCACCGAAACCAGACGTGGATCGTGGAAGACGATTACGACAGCGAATTCCATTTCTATAACAAACCCTTCGCGGCCATTCAGGGCATGTTCGATACCGCACCCGTTCTCTACGTCGGCAGTTTCAGCAAAACATTGCTGCCCGCCCTGCGCGTCGGCTACCTGATCGTACCGGAGGCACTCGTCGACCATTTCCTCTGGGCCAAGCGTGTCAGCGGCGGAGAGACACCGTTACTGACACAGGCAACCATCGCCGAGTTCATCGACAGCGGCCAGTTCACACGGCATCTGCGCCGTATGCGCCAACTCTATCGTGATAAATGGCATCATTTTCAGGCGCGGGTTACCGAAAAGCTTGGCGGCAGGCTGGCCCCTATAGCGGAAAGTGCCGGGATGCATTTGGTTCTGAAAGGAAACGTGGATGACCTTGCTCTGAGCCGGCAACTAGGCAATCTGGGATTCGGAAGCACAGCCCTCAGCGAGCACTATATTGGAGCGACCTCGAAGACCGGGCTGGTGATGGGGTTCGCGAGTGCGAGCGAGTCACAGATCGAAGAGTGCGTGGATGCACTGTGCAGACTTACAGACTACGATGAAAGATAGAAAAAACACGCTCCAACGTATTCGACAGGGATATTATTCTTATGACACTTCATCTTGAACTTGCGCCACTGATCAGCCTGGGCGCGGGCATTGGCATACTCGTGTTTCCAAAGCTGCTGAACTACATCGTGGCGGGCTATCTGATCATCCTCGGCGTTCTGGGGTTGTTGGGGTATACGTTGTAAGCTGAAGACCCAGCGAGACAAAGCCATCTGTTGGCGCGATTTGTGGAGAGCACCGGCAGTCATGCGAAGCAAAGGACAGCAACCCAATCTTCAGCGGAAGCTGACCGCGCTGGTAGCAGGGCTGTGCCTCACGATCATCCTGACCGTGTGTTTCATGGTCGCCGTGGTGCAAGTGCAGTCGGCAATCACCGCCTACACCTGGGGTGAAAGTGTCTGGTCAAGCGCTCAGATAGAAACCGTCCAACACCTTGACCGTTTTGCCGAAACGGGCAACTTTTCAGAATTGGCACAGGCCCGGGACTCGCTGGGCATCCCTATTGGCGATCTGCATGCGCGCATGGCCATGACGTCTGAGAACCTCGACTGGCAACGCGCCAAAAACGGCCTTCTGCAGGGTGGCAACCATGCCGAGGACCTGACCCGCATGATACTGCTAGTCCGCCTTTTCTCATGGCTCGACCAGTTGGAACGTGCCATTGCAGCCTGGGCGGAAACCGATGAACGGCTACTTGAGCTGGACCAGATCGGCAACGCGATGGAACGTGAATGGCTGAAGACCTCTCCGAGTCGCGACAAACTCGACGCTCTGAGGGAAAGGCTTGCCGTTCTGGACGAGAGCTTGCAAAAAAGCGCCCGAAAATTCCGTCTGGCCATGGGCGATGCATCCCGCTGGTCTGCCAGTTTCCTTTCCATCGTCAGCGCCGGATTTCTGATTCTCGTGGCGTTGTTATCCTGGTACCTGGGCTTCCGGCTGGTGAGACTGCTCAAACGCACCGAACAGAATTTTCGCTCCATTTTCGAGCAGTCCGCCATCGGCATTATCCGAATTGATACCGAAGGCCGGATTGTCAACGCCAACCGGGCCACCTATGACATTCTCGGTTACCAGCCCGATGAACTCGTACCCAGGCCCTACCGGGAACTGGTTCATCCGGAAGACTGGGACGTTGCCCGGGAAGAACGACGGGCCATCAATTCGGGGGCCATCGACAGTTACACCACCGAACATCGGCTCGTTCGCAAAGACAACACGTTGCTATGGGCCAGACTCACCGCGTCCCGTGTGTGGGATGCTCCCAGTGCGTCCGCCTATTTCACAACGGTGCTGGAAGACATTTCCGAATCCCATCGACTGTCGACCGAACTCAGCTACATGGCAACCCATGACAGCCTGACAGGCCTGATCAATCGACGGGAATTCGAACACCAGCTTGCCAGTCATCTCGGGCGTGCCCGCAAGGAGAATACACAGCATGCACTTTGCTATGTCGACCTTGATCAGTTCAAAGTGGCGAACGACACGTCAGGCCACGATGCTGGAGACCAGCTCCTGCGCCAAGTAGCGAACATCATCGCCAACAATCTGCGTGAGGCCGACACCTTGGCGCGGCTGGGCGGCGATGAATTTGGCATCATTCTGCAGAACTGCGACCTCAATACCGCCGGTCAGGTGGCTGAAAAGGTACGCGCAGCACTCGATCATCTGGTGTTTACCTGGCAGGAAACCAGCCACACCATCAGCTGCAGCATTGGCGTGGTGCCGATTAACAATGAGAGTTCAGGTATCAGCGCCCTCATGAAGGCTGCAGATATCGCCTGTTATGCCGCCAAAGACAGTGGCCGGAACCGTGTTTCCGTCATGTCGCTGGACGACGAACATATGGCATCCCAGCAAGGACAGATGGAGTGGCACAACCGTATCCAGACGGCTCTTCAGGAAAACCTGCTCTTCCTGGAGTGTCAGTTGATCACCCCCACCAACCGGCAAAGCAACGGGTTGCGATATGAGGTTCTGGTCCGCATGCGATCGGCCGGCGGCTCGGTGGTGCCTCCCAGTGCCTTTCTGCCTCCGGCAGAGCGTTATGGCATGGCCGCCAGAATCGACCGTTGGGTTATCGAGAATGTCCTCCAAAACCTATCTCAGGTACCGGAACACCTGGAGGCACTGGAGGCATGCCACATCAACCTGTCGGGACGGTCGTTTGACCAGGCGGATTTTGCAGACTTCGTAGTGGACCTGTTCGGCCACTATCAGGTTCCGCCTGACAAGATCTGTTTTGAAATCACCGAAACAGCCGCCGTCCATAACCTATTGGAAATACAGTCCTTTATGAAACGACTGAGCCTGATGGGCTGCAGCTTTGCACTGGATGATTTCGGTTCGGGCCTGTCATCCTTTGGTTACCTGCGCCGGTTACCAGTGAACTGCCTGAAAATCGATGGCATGTTCGTGCGCGACATCGAGACCGATAAAACGGACTTTGCAATGGTCAGAGCGATTCACGATATCGGCCGTACCATGAATATGATCACTGTGGCGGAATACGTGGAGTCAGAGCAGGCAAGGGTGCTGCTCGACCAGATCGGCGTGGATCTTGTCCAGGGTTTTGGGATACACAAACCCTGCCCGCTGCAGGACATCCTGGCCATGGATCCCAGCCGGCTCTCGAAACAGATTGCGCGCCCCGGGGGGCATTCAGAATAAGCGCTTCCGATACCACCCGAGAGATTAACTGGCTCGACGAAACAGTACGTAATTTCCCAGGATGGCCAGCAACGCACCCAGTACGGCGGTTGTTGTCCATTCAAACCCCTCCAGCCAGGTCGACACACTCAGGGCGACGACCGGAAAAAGCACTGTCGCGTACCCCGCCCTATCTGCTCCCAGGGTCTGAATCACCGTAATGTAGCAGTAGAACGCAATGATGGAACCGGGTACCGCCAGGAAAACCGTTGCGCCCCAGAAGGTCGCGGAGGTTGGCACCACCCACTCCACGCCCTGCAACAGGCACCAGACGCCGAGGATCACCGCGCCGTAAACCATGGCCCAGGCGTTCGCCACCAACAAAGGGATTTGTGCCAGCCGAACCTTGATACTCACCAGGTTCCCCATGGAAAACCAGAAAGTGCCGGCAGCCGCAAACAGGATGCTGGCACCGGTGGCGTTACCAAGCTGCAAATCATGCCAGAACAGCAGCGCCACGCCTGTAATCCCTAACGCCACAGCGGGATACAGACGGGCGGTGGGCTTCAACCGCAACCATAGCCAGCCATTCAAGGCATTGAACAGCGCCGCCAGTGAAAACACCACCGCCAGCAAACCACTGGTCATGGACTCGGCAGCACGGTATATGAGCAGGAAGTTCACGCTGTACAGCGTCAGCCCCTGCAAAAAAAGCCACCCATGCTGCTTGAGCGTCAACGTCTGCAGGCGCCCAAGCAATGCAAGCACTACCAGGGCTACACCGGAAGCCATCAAAAAGCGATAGAACACCGAAACATCCACCGGTGCAGACTCAACCTGTAGGCGAATAGCCGTCCAGGTCAGGCCCCATATCAACACCGTCAGTCCATAGTGCACAGAAATCGGCATAGCAGTATTTCCCTTTAATAAGTGACGCAGCGGTGGATCAAGTGGCCAAGCTTATGGCAGTGCGAGGGAGAAAGCCTGTCAGATCCTGACCACCTTACCTGCGACTTTCACTACATTGCCAAAATGTAAAGAAGAGGATTCCAGCATGCCATGCTGGCTCCCCAATCAATACCATGCCGCACTCGATAAATACGTAACCATCAACGTGGAGTGTGTTCATGAAAGGAAAATTCGGGCTGTTAATGGCCCTGCTCGTGACGTCAGGCTGTGCGACCGCCACTGAAGAGCTGCGGATCTACACAGAACAATATCCTCCGTACAACATGACCACCAATGGTCAGCCATTTGCGCATTCGAAGGCAGATATTACCGGCCTTTGTACCGACGTTGTGAAAGCACTCCTCGGAAAGGCTGAGCTGGATTACAGCATCAAGCTTCGGGACCTCAGCTATGGGCTCAGCCGTGTCGAACGACATCCTGACCATGGCATTTATTGCGTGTCCAAAACAGACGATCGCGAGCCATTTTTTGACTGGGTGGGGCCGCTGTCCTCCATCAAGTGGACCCTATTCGCCAAGCCTGGCTCGCCCATTGAACTCGAGCGGCTGGAAGACGCCCGTCAGTATCGGATCGGCGGCTACAAAGGCGATGTGATGACGAACTACCTGGCGGACAAAGGCTTTGAAGTTTCGGCCATCAGCAACAATGGCCTGAACGCCCGGCGCCTGGCAGAAGATCAGATAGACCTATGGGTGGCTGACGGCCTTGCTGGCCCCTACCTGGCCGCTGATGCCTCCGATATAACGGGGCTTGAGCCCGTTCTGACCTTCCGTGAAACCCCGATGTATCTCGCCGTTCACAAAGAGACCTCCGCCGAGATTCTTCAGGCGCTCAACAGAGGCTACCAGGAGCTGGTTGAGTCCGGTGAAAAAGCGACCATCTCCCGTTCTTACGGATTCTGACTGCCGATACAAAGTTGGTAATCCGCCTCCCGAACCGGTCATCAGCGCGGTAAGGAATCACGCTGATGACCGCCTCAAAAAACCCTAACGTTTTGTAATGTTTCTGGGATGGATAGACAAATATTCCACGACTAGTCTTGCGATAAGCATCGAAGGAAGTAGTGATGCCCGGGCCCCTGTTTCCCATCCTTTCAGGTGGCCCTCGCTGAAATCCGCCACAAGCGGATCTAACAACAAACTCCCAGGATTGGAGAAAACAAATGCATATCAGCACCGCAAGCCGCACCATGGCTTTAGGATCTCTTTTCTTTGCAATAACCGCACACGCCGCACCCGGCCAGAAATCCACCGCTGATTTACTCAATGATTTCTGGAGCCCGGATCGCATCAGCCCGTTCGAATGTCGCTTTGGCATTCTCAACAGCACCCCCTTCGGCCTGCCCCGATGTATGCAGGCAAGCAACATCCAATACCACCTGGACCGGCTATACGGCATTGCCGAGGCCAACGATGGCAATCGCGCTGCCGGCTTACCTGGATACCAGGCGACGGTCAATTACGTTAAAACCACACTGGAGAGTGCCGGCTATGACGTGACCATCCAGCAGTTTCCTTTCAATGCCTTCTACCCGACCGGGGATGGCATTCTGCAGGCCACGGCACCTACTCCGACCGACTATGTCTGGGAGGAGGACTTTACTTACCTGTCGCAGACCGAGCCGGGCGATGTGACAGGCATGGCCGTCGCCGTCGATGTTCAACTCGGCCCCGACAATACCTCCACCAGTGGTTGCGAACCTGAAGACTTTACCGACTTTCCGGCCGGTTCGGTCGCCGTCATCCAACGGGGAGCCTGCGCCTTCGGGCAGAAAGCAACCAACGCCGCCAATGCCGGCGCCACAGGTGTGGTTATTTTCAACCAGGGCAACACAGAAGACCGTAAAGGCCTGACTAACGCCACCCTGGGCGATGACTACGCTGGCGGCATTCCGGTTGTGTTCACCACCTACGACATTGGCGCTGGCTGGGTAGACCAACCTGACCTCCAACTGCGGATCGTGACCAATGTGGTGAGAGAGCAAACCGAAACGTCCAACGTGATTGCCGAAACTAATCGGGGTAACCCTGACAATGTCGTGATGACGGGCGCTCACCTGGATTCAGTGTTTGAAGGGGCTGGTATCAACGACAATGGCTCCGGCAGCGCTGCGTTAATTGAACTGGCGCTGCAAATGAAACGGGCTCACCCTCGTAATCAGGTCCGCTTTGCCTGGTGGGGTGCGGAAGAGGCCGGCCTGGTTGGCTCAACGTTCTACGTTAACAGCCTTTCCCAGGAAGAGAAGGACAAGATCAAGGTCTATCTGAACTACGACATGATTGGTTCGCCCAACTTCGGCAACTTTATCTACGATGGCGATGGTTCCGACTTCGATCTGGCAGGTCCTCCCGGGTCAGCCGCCACGGAGGCGCTGTTCGAGAAGTACTTCAATCTGCGTGAAATTGCCTCAGAGGGCACGCAAATCAGCTTCCGCTCAGACTACGCTCAGTTCTTCGAGGACGGCATAGCGTTTGGCGGGCTGTTTACCGGCGCGGAAGTGCTGAAAACCGAAGAGCAGGCCGCCAAATTCGGTGGCGAAGCCGGTGTCGCGTTCGACCCCTGTTACCACTCAGCCTGTGACGACATCACCAATGTTGACGAGCTCGCCCTTGAAATCAATGGCGATGCCGCAGCCTTCGTGACCAGTTGGTTGTCACTCTCAACCCGAGTGATTGACGAGGAAATCGCCGCAGCGGAAGAAGCGGAACCTGCGGCCGGTGCTCGCGCACTGCAGGCAGAGCCGCAACGCGACATTACCCATTGGGGTGACAAGTGGATCAAGTAACCCTTCTCGTTACATCATCCACTTAACGATGAGGGCCACTTTCAGGAGTGGCCCTTTTTTGTGGCCCGGGCGTCATTGCCCACGAATGGCATGAACCAGCCGGGCTAGCTGTTCTGCACATTGTTCCAGGTTTTTCTGTCCATCCCGCATGGCCTCATCAAGCGTCATCGGTTCTGGCACAATAGAGAACGCTGCGGCCAATCCCAGGTCATGAAGGGCCGTCAAGTCACTGCCCACTTTTCCACCCAGGCCAAGAACCGGCACTCCGTGCTTTCGGGCCAAAGCTGATACACCTGCTGGTGTCTTCCCTGCCGCACTCTGGCCATCAATCGCCCCTTCCGCCGTGATCACAAGATCCGCCGAACGCATCTGTGTCTCAAGCCCCACGGTCTCCATCACCAGCTCGATTCCGGACTTCAGGCTGGCGCCCAGAATACCCGCAACCATACCTCCAATCCCGCCTGCAGCACCGCTGCCCGGGAACGAACGTATGTCGTACCCGGACTTGCCCGCAATGTCCGCAAACCGGCTCAGGTTACGGTCCAGTTCGGCCACCTGTGCAGGAGTGGCCCCTTTCTGGGGGCCAAACACGGCTGCGGCGCCATCGGCGCCGTTCAGAGGGTTGCTGACATCACAGGCGACAACCAGGCGAGTGTTCTCCAGTGCTTTAACGGCGGGGGACACGTCGAGACTCGACAACAAAGCCAGGCCGGCGCCCCCTGACGGAATCTCCTGACCATGGGAGTCCAGCAACCGGGCGCCAAGAGCCTGAAGAATGCCAGCTCCACCATCGGTTGTTGCGCTGCCACCCAGACACATCACCAGGGTGTCCGGTCTATGCTTCATGGCGGCCTTGATGAGCTCTCCCGTCCCCCGGCTGGTTGCCTTCATGGCATCCCTTCGGCCGGCAGGCACATGGTGCAACCCACTGCCTTCCGCCACTTCGACAACAACAGTGCGGCCGTCGGCGACCAGACCATACTGCGCCGTTACTGGATCACCCAGTGGCCCTGTTACGTCAGCGCAATGCAGCGTCCCGTTTTGCGACTCAACCAGGGCCACCGTGGTTCCCTCACCGCCATCGGCGAGCGGAACCTGCACCACCTCATCCGTCGGCGCCCCCCGACTCCAACCGCGCGCAATCGCAGCCGCCACCTCCTTGGCAGGCAGACACTCCTTGAATGAGTCGGGCGCGATGAGGATCCGCATATTACAGTGCTACCAGTGAGGTCAGCCAAACCATCGAAATCGTGACCAGCCCCATAATCAGTGTTGCCGTGGTATGGGACTTATAGGCCGTAGCCACATCCATCTTGCTGAACTGGGAAACCACCCAGAAATAACTGTCGTTGGCGTGGGAAACCGTCATGGCGCCAGCACCGATGGCCATCACCGTCAACACGCGACCGAATTCCGAGTCCAGCCCCAGTTGCGTCATCAGGGGCGCCACAAGCGCCGACGTCGTGACCAGCGCAACGGTTGAAGAGCCCTGTGCGGATTTCAGCGCGGCGGCGACAAGGAACGGCATGATGACACCCAACCCGAGTGTCGAGAGCGTATCTCCAAGATAATCCCCCAATGCCGTTTCAGCCAGCACACTGCCAAAGGCCCCGCCCGCACCGGTGATCAGGATAATGGGAGCAGATACCTCCAGGCCCTTTTGCGTATGACGGGCGAATTCATCCAGCTTTTGCTTGCCCTGAATAAGCATCAACGCGAAGCCAAGGCCAATCATCAATGCGTTCAGAGGCTTACCAAGGAAATTCAGCGTCTCGTACAGAGCTCCCTCTCCGAGCGGAGCCGTCGGATAGCTCGCAACCGACCCCATACAAATCAATAGTATCGGGACAAAGATCGGTGCAAATGCAGCCCAGGGAGTCGGCAGCTCACCATAGTGCTCTCTGGCCTCCTCAAACGCCTCTTCTGCCAGCTCAAGCTCTGTGCTGCCCAGATTCCGGCTCCTGCTCGCCCAGAACAGGCCTGCCAGCGCGGCAATCAAAGCAAACACAAAGCCAACGGCAATAACCAGCCCCAGGTTGTCTTCCAGCCCCAGATTGCCGGCTGCCGCGATGGGGCCTGGCGTGGGTGGAACCAGAGTGTGGGTTGCAAACAGCCCTGTGGAGAGGGCCACCGTCATGGCTACCGGTGACACACTGAGCTTCCGCGCCATGGATCGTTTAAGGCTGTTCAGGATCACGAAACCCGAGTCGCAAAACACCGGAATGGACACAATAAAGCCAACCAACGACATCGTCAGCGTCGGGAAACGCTGGCCCAGCATTTTGACGATACTCTCCGCCATGACAATGGCTGCACCGGTGCGCTCAAGTATGACACCGATGATGGTGCCTAAAACGATCACCAAACCGATGTATCCCAGAATGCCGCCGAAACCCGACCTGATGGTACTCTCGATGGTGTCGATTGGCAGGCCAAAAGCAAATGCGGCCAGGAAAGAGGCCAGTAACAGGGTAATGAAGGGGTTCAGCTTGAGCTTGCTGGTGGCAAATACGATAAAAACGATCAATACCAGCAGAATCAGGACCAGATGCATTCATACTCTCCGTTCAGTATTGTTTTCTATGCGTAGGGGACGGCATTCCTCGGCAGCTAGTTTAAAAGTTGACAGCACCCTGGTCGTTAGCGACGAGAACAATTTTTTTGCTAATTTAGTACATTAAATTGTGGACTTGAACAATTTTTCTAACGTGTTTCCAGGGCGAACTGGAGCACCAGCAAATCCCGGAGCACAAACGGAGACAGCCTGGTGAGCGCTTCGATTTTCTGCAGTCGATAACGCACCGTATTGGGGTGGATGTTTAGCTGATCAGCACACCGCTTTATTTCGCCGTCACAGTCAATGTAGCGTGACAGCGTCTTGAGATAGAGTTCTCCCTGCCGATGCTCAACAAGGGGTTCAATCAGCGCCTGCAGTTCAGCTTGCTGCCAGTGTGGCGCAAGACTCTGCCAGAGCGCCGGGATTCGAAGCTCTTCATAGCGGAGAATGCTCGCTCCCGGTTTTCTCCTGCGCCCCACTTCCAGCGTCGCGGTAGCGGACTGATAACCGGCTACGAAGTTCCTGGTGAATGATTTTCCTGTCGCAAGAATGACGTCGTCTTTGCCACGGGCAGCCAAGGTTGCCAGCAGGTTTTTGAACTCAGACTGGCCTGGCCCGGTTTCCGCGAAAATCAGGAGCTGCCTTGGCGACAGGCGAACGGCAAGCGCTGCTCGATGATGCTGCTCGAGATAGGGTGCCAACGGCACAAGCACCTGCTCCACCGCAACCTGGGTTGTTGCTTCGAGTATCAGTCCTATCCTCGGACAATCAGCTTCAATACCCAACTGCTCGAACCAGATTTCCGGCACGGTTTTGCCTTCACACGCCGCCAGCAGCACGTCTTCAATCTGTCGGCGTCGATGCTGCCCTGCTTCCAGCAATGCCGCCTGCTCGAGCATTAGCTCAGCGGTAATACGAACCAGATCCGCGTACTGGGAGACCTCTTCAGGCGCACCGGATATACCAACAACAGCCGCCATCTCCCCGCCAACGGTGACGGGCAGATTTACACCCGGACGGGTTCCCGAGTACGCGCCGGAGCGAGAGTCATCAATGATCAGTGGATGCCCACTGCTGGCGACAAGCTTCGCAGCTTCATGGTGATCACCGACCCGGCGAGGCTCGCCGGACGCGATAATAATACCGTCCGGCGTCATCACGTTGACGGACCAACCAATCGCTTGCATTGTGCGGTCGACAATTCGTTGCGCAGTTTGTTCGTCCAGAGTCAGCACGTGTTTTCGGGGCCCATGGCAGGTTCAGAGAAGCGTTCCAAAGGTATTGTGCCGTAGAGAACCCTTCCGCTCCTAATAGTGACCGGCCAAGTAGCGCACGCCGCCAAAAATGGTGACTAAACGGTGACTCTTTTGTGATGAACGCCCCCGCCAGCTTTGGCGACACTGGATAGGCACGTCCAACCCTTTCAGAGGAGTCCAACAATGAAACGTGTCATCCTTACACTAACGCTGGCGGCTGCACCCTTATTAGTGCAGGCGGCTGAATTCGACGTAGAAATTCACAACCCGACTCGGGGGCTCTACTACACACCCCTGCTCGTCACGGCCCACCCTCCAAACATGAAGCTTTTCGACGCTGGCGAAGCGGCTTCCAGCGAACTACAGGCCATGGCAGAAGGTGGTGACATTATGCCGCTGGTTACCGCCCTGGACTCAGCGGGTGCCACGACGGTTGCCAATCCCGCTGCGGGATTGTTAGCGCCGGGAGAGACCACGACAGCAATCGTCAATACTAACAACGCCACAGCCAACACACAGCTTTCCATCGTGGCCATGCTGCTGCCCACCAACGATGGCTTTCTGGCCCTCAACAGCCTGACAGTGCCCACCCAACCCGGCACTTACACCTACAACCTGAACGCCTACGACGCCGGCACCGAAGCCAATGATGAGTTACGTGGCAGCGGCGCTCCCGGCCAGGCTGGGATGCCCGTACCACCGCCGCTTGATCCTGTTCTTGGAACTAACGGCACAGGGGCCGCGAGTAATGCGGAAGGCTACGTTCACATTCATCGCGGAAACCTGGGCGATACCGATACTACCGGCGGCATCAGTGACATTGTCAGCACGCTGCATCGGTGGTTAAACCCCGTGACCCGCGTCACCGTAACGGTGAAATAGCCCGGAGGTGCCCCATGGTTGTTCATAAACACATGCTTGTACTCGTGCCACTGGCGGTGTTGTTGGCAGGCTGCCATTCAGACAGCGACGACGACACACTAACCAGTTCCCGGGAGTTTCGCTTCCAGGTAACCATCACCAATCTTACTGCCGGGCAGCCGCTGTCACCGGCCGCCGTTGTCATTCACACCACTGGCTGGCAAGCCTTTACTCTCGGGGAAAGCGCCTCAGTGGGGCTGGAAACCCTGGCAGAGGCCGGCGACAACAGTGATTTCATCGCAGCCGCTGATACCGACAGCAACGTGCTTGCTGCGGTATCCGGTCAGGGCGCCATCGTTCCGGGCGCCACTGCGCAAATCACGGCTACGGCCAGCGCCGGTTCGCAAAGCGGACTTCGGCTGACCTGGGCGTCAATGCCCGTCAATACCAATGATGCCTTTGCAATTGTTAATGCCATTGACATAAGCGGGCTGGCCGTTGGCCAGAGTGAGACGCATCTCGCAATCAGCTACGACGCCGGCACCGAAGCCAATACCGAATCCGCTGACACCGTGCCCGGTCCTGCTGCCAGTGGACTGGCCGAGGGTTTCAACGCCGATAGGGACGATGTTAGAAATGCCGTTTACGGTCACCCCGGAGTCATTACCCAGGACGATGGACTGAATACCTCTACACTGGGAGACAATCAGCGCTGGGATAACCCTATTGCGCGGGTGCAAATTGAGCGAGTGCAGTAGTCGATAGCCACCGGCACAATTGGTTGTGCCGGTGGCTCCTCCTACTGAGTAAGAGCTGGGCGTTCAAGTGTTTCGCTAACTCACCAAGCGCCCAGCCATTGATCAATCAAGCAGGTAAATCCGTTATCTTGTCCACAACTGCGGCGTAAAGATCCCTCGTTGAAGCCAATGCGCCGTCATGCACTTCCTGAGCGGACAGTACCTTGCCATTTGCCGCGTTCAGGGAGCGGGTGGCCGTTGCACTGGCGACCACGGTAGGTGCATACCCCAGGTTGAACCCACCATGGGCGGTTGAGTTGATGCACATGTGCGTCATAAACCCTGCAAGGATGAGGTTTTTAATACCCTTAGCTTTGAGCTGTTCATCCAGATCGGTTTGCACAAACGAATTTGGAAAGTTTTTGGTAATAACCGGCTCGCCGTCTTTCGGCGCAACCGCGTCAGCAATGGCGCCAATGCGAGCACTAACGTCATAGGGTGAGCCTGGGCCAGCATCGTGGCGAATATGAAACACCGGGATACCTTCGCCGCGGGCCAGTTCCAGAAGTTTCCGGCCCTCTTCCATGGCTTTGTCAGCCCCCTCAAGCTTCATGACGCCTTCAAGGTATGTATTCTGGTAGTCGATCATGATCAGAGCGGATTCGGAAAGACTTGATGGGGCCAGGCTAAGGCCGTTCAGCTCTCTGAGCGTTGTTGATGCTGAGGTCATTGGTGTTCTCCAGCGTCCGGCGTTTGGTTCTAAAGCACGAGCGTATTCGATATGGCTCGTGCAGTCTATGAGACGAAGAAGCCGTTTCTATGAGTCTTTAGCACTACCTCACTTTAGAATCAGATCGTTTTCACCAATCGCTGCCCACAGGCAACATGACTATCGGTCTAGAACCGCGACCGCCCCCGTAATAGCACCTGCACCTGATCAACGCTGTCGCCTCCCGCCAGCGGGAAGGCAAAGTCCAGGTGCAGCATTCGCTGTACTTCTATCCGGCTTGAAGCCAACCTGAGGCCAAAACCCACATCTGTCAGTACGCCGTCATCGGGTCCGTTATTGCGACCATCATCAAACCAGGCTCTGCCTATATCAGTGAACAGAACACCTCCCACGCGAAACAGCTCGAAGGGGTGCCAGTCGGGAAAGTAGCGGCGCTCCAGTGTCCACAACGCTCTCCGGTTGCCCTGCTGATAGTTGCTCGGATAACCACGAAGGCCGTCGTCACCGCCAATAAGTAGGTGCTGATCCACGGTCAAGTTATGCGCCACCGTGAAAGACAGATTGGTGTACCAACTGTTCCAGTCCACCGACCCGCCGTGAAAGTATTCCAGGTTCAGAGTTCCGATCAGGTTCTCAAAACGGGCCTGATCGAATCGCCAGGTACCGCTCTGACTGAGCCCGTAACTGGCATAGTTGGTGTCGCTGACCAGAAGCGCATCCCGGAAGTCGATATTCAGTACGGCACGGTCTTCCGTCGCCCCCATTCCCGGTGAGGAGTATCCCAGCTCAGTGCGCCACTCGAACCCGTCCCGTACGTCCTCGACGCGCTGCAAGCGGGTCAGATTGGTCATCTCCCGAAAGTAATTTTCTCGGTAGTCAAATCCGATCCATGGGTAGCTCAGGGTACGATCTTCGGGCAGCAGGTCCAGATTGGGTTCGTCCGGTAAGCGCTCGAACTCGCGAGCATCGTATCGAAAGCCGGCGAGCAGTCTTAACTGGCGTCCATTACGTTCCGCCAGTCGCCAGCCAACATCAACACTGGCAAAGTCGCGGTCTTGCCGATAGTCCGCAATTGCCTCCGCCCCCACATAGCGGGATTGTTCGCGAACGTCGTCCTCGCCACTCAGGCCAAATCGCCACTCAGCCCGTTCACTGTAGAATGGTCGCTCAAGGTAGGCACTGCGACCGCGTCCATCGCTGCGTTTATCGTAGGAAAGCCCTGCCTGCCAATGGGAGCCAAGCACGTTAGGATCATCAAAATCGACACTGGTCTCGCTGCGGTCGGCATCTTTTTTGTGGGAAATCCCCACGCTCTTACCGGAACCCAGGAAATTCGGATCAGAAAGGCCGGTGTTGGTTTTGTTCTCGCCCCCCGTCCTGGAGGCACCAACGCTCGGCAGTAGCGTCCAGGTGTCACGCGCAAGGACAGTGACCTCCAGCTCATTCCCGCAAACGCGGGTAACACCGATCCACGCGGCCGTCAGGTATTCACTCTGCCGCAGTATACGTTCGGATTCGTCCAGCGTACCCGGTTGGTAAACGTCACCTTCGTCAAACACCAGTTGGGCACGCAGGGCGGATTCCCAGGTCGGCGTGTTAAGTGCATTCAGGGTCCGGTACAAAAAGTTGTCCTGTTCAGGATCGCTGGTATCAAAGATTGGGCGACGAACGATACGGACCCACCCAATACGGGCGCCCTGTGGAATCATTAGATCTGACTGGCGGGCCACTTGGTCACGAGGCTGATCAAGATCAATCGACTCCGCTTGAACGGCACTGACAATACAACCGCCGATGGTTTGTTGGGCCCTCACAGACTGACAGAAGAGCGTTACACCCAATACGAGAAGAATACATCCAAGGCCCGTTGCTCTTGGGGGAATGTGCCGTGGTGCTATGGTGGACCAAATCCTATCGATAATCACAATACCGGTCATGGTCAAGCTCTAGGATGCGGACAGTTCTCACTGATCTACCCAAGTAACCAACAGCTGCGAACGTTCAGGTGCTCTCGGTAACGCAGGCGGACGTGTAGAGGAGCTTCTTCCGATAACTGTGGTGCCACTGTTCCAGATCCGCAACACTCAGGGGCCTAGCGTAGTAATAGCCCTGCCCGACGTCACACCCCAAAGACTTCAGATAAATCTCATCCTGTTCCGTTTCAATGCCTTCTGCAACAACCTTCATTCCCAGCTCATGAGCCATCTTGATGGTCGACCGAACGATCGCCTGATTATCCCGATTCTTCTCGATGTCGGTGACAAAGGAACGGTCAATCTTCAACACGGAGGCATTCAGATCCTTCAGATAGGCGAGCGACGAATAACCGGTGCCAAAATCGTCAATCGCCAGCGTGCCCCCGCTTGCCAGAAGTTCCGCAGATAAACGAATGGCGCGATCACGGGAATCCATCAGGGCCGTTTCCGTGATTTCGAATTCAAACTCAAAATACCCCAACGATGACTGCAACAGCTTATTCAGTGAGTTGATGAAACCCGAGTCATGTAAAAGTCGTGCAGAAACGTTGATCGCAATATGCCGCGGTAGTCCACGTGCCTGCCAGTCTGTCTCCTGTCGCAATATCGCCTTTACCACCCAGAAGGTAAGCGGGCCGATCTGCCTTGAATTCTCAGCAACCTCGATCAGAACATTGACCGGAACAATGGTGCTATGGTTCTGAGGCCAACGCAGCAGTGCTTCACAACCAAAGGCCTCACCGGTTTTGAGGTCCAGTTTCGGCTGGTAAACCAAATTGAAGCCATCGGCCTCAATCAGTGCGTGTATAGCCGGCACCAGCTTCAGTCGCTGGCCTGCCGCCTGACGGTCAGCAGCGCTATACAGATGCACCGCTATTCCGTTCCCTTTGGCAAGCCTGAGCGCATCGGCCGCGTTGCGCAGCAATCCTTCTGCCGTGGTGGCTCCAGACTCAGGGTCATCGACCGCGGCCTTAGTCTCGCTAGCAACCTCGGCAGCACCAATCGTGCAGAACACCTGCAAATCCACCTCAGCAGCGGTGTTCATGGAAACGGGCTCTTCAACGCAGGCCAAAAGCCGCTGACAAAAAATGCGTGCCTCCGGAACAAAGCTGACGCCTGGCAGCCAAAGTGCAAATCCATCACCACCCACCCGGGCGACACAGCCTTTCGGGTACTCCTCCTCAAGTACGCGGACCAGACGCTCCGCGATAACCCCAAGCAAAAAATCACCAATATCGTGACCGTAGGTATCATTCACTTCATGAAAGTAATCGAGATTCAGAGACAGCACCGTGCCATTGTTGGTCATAACCAGGTCACGATCGATCCGGTTGAATAGTGCTGTACGATTCAGCAAACCGGTCAACAGGTCGTGGGTAGCCTGGTACTCCAGCTCCGTTTCGCGCGCAACCCGTTCGGTCAAATCCCTGAGAACGATGGTATAAACAGGCTCGACAGAAAGATCGACCGTACTGATGGTCGCTTCCACCGGGATCGTCTGCCCACAACTATCCAAAAGAACGGTATCAAAAGGTTTGCCGCTGAGCGCTATAAGTTCGGCTTCAATATCCGGTAGCCACTGAGAGACCGGCGTACCGACAAGTGATGATCCACGTGCTCGGCTCAAACTCTGCATGGCGGGATTTGCACGAATAATCTGGCCGGCCGGATCAACGCACAAAATGCTGTCATTGGCCGTTTCGAGGATGCGGTTATGAACGGCTTCACTGTCACGCAGAGTGATTTGCAACCACAAATGTTCAAGAGTGACGGTGTCCAGCCTTGCCAGATTGATCGTCATGTACACCAGAGCGGCCGTTAGCAATGGTGTAACAGTATTCAGAATCAGGTTCAGGTGCAGGTATGAAAGCACAGCGACAAGCGGAAGGATGACAACAATGCAGCTCAACCACTTCAACCCCTGAAACCAGGATAATCTTGGAAACACCAGCGCCGCCATCAGCCAGAAAGCAGCAGCGAATACCCCAGCAATTCCCGAACTGAGCTGGTAAAGACCACCACGATTCTGAGTTTCAGTCCCAAGCGCCTGAATGACCACTCCTGGCAGACTTCGATGAACAGGTACAGCCAGGATGTCACCCAGTTCAATGGCGGTGGCACCGAGAAAGACGTCTTTGCCCTGCAGCCGACTATTGTCAATTCGGCCTTCAATCAAGTCGTTAAAACTGATGTAATCGAACGACTCTGGCAACAGACTGAAATCAATCCAGGTGGCACGATCTTCTTTTGGCGACATGGCATTCCAGGCCCCAGGAAAGGTCTGGCTTTGCCACGTAAAACCGACGCTGAGTGCCCGAACAAGACCATCCCGCTCCGGGTGCATGTTTACCGAAACCAGTCGAGCCGAGTCAGCGAATTCTGGCAGCGGCTTGCGCAGCATCAACTCCTTGCTTGTCGCAGATCGGTATTGCACAAAAGCGGGTAGATAGACCTGCGTTTGCTGCGCAATGGACGCGAGTGCCTGAGCCAGTTCGGTATCACTTTGTGGGGAGGAGCGAGAGCTGAAGTCGACATCAATCATCAATGAGTTGATACCAGCCGATTCGAGCCTGGTAATCGCCTGGGAGTAAAGGGATCTGGGCCAGGGCCAGCGACCAACGGCTTCAATGCTGGCAGAATCAACCTCAACAATGACCAGGTTGGTTGTCACCGGCTCAGCCAGAAATCCAACGTAAAGATCCCGGAGTTGGCGGTCGATATCATCGATCGCCCCGGAGACAACGAGCATGAACATCAGCGCACCAGCCGCCAGTGCCGCCAACATTTGTTTGCGTATGCGCCCCAAAGCCGGCGTTGATATTTTCAATGGTCCATTCCAGTCAGAGCGTTCACGTCCAACTACAGGCCAAGAGGTTCGCCCAAACCTCCAAGTCCCAAGTCGATACCAGAATCGACACCGATATCGCTCCCAAGATCCAGGTCAATATCTGCACCGATGTCTGAGCCGATATCAAGACCGACATCTACCCCTATGCCGTCGCCGAGATCGGCACCAATATCGGCTCCCAACTCATCACCAAGATCGGCGCCGATATCAACACCCAATTCATCGCCAAGATCGGCACCGATATCAACACCCAGTTCATCACCAAGATCCGCTCCGATATCGACGCCCAAATCATCACCAACGTCTGCACCCACATTGACACTCAGAGCATCGCCCAGGTCTGCCCCTACAACAGCCCCAACACTGCCCCCCAGTCCAGTATCAAGATTGAGGGCAAGACTGGCGTGGAGGTCATCCCCCAGCAGGTCAACGACAGTATCAGCAGCGTAGTTCTCGAAATCCAGATCGGTATCCACCGAGGCAATATCCAGCGCCAACTGCTGCTCTTCAGCGGTCAGCGCGTCCGGTGCCTGTTGCAAAAAGTCGATACCCGCCTGCTCACCATTTACGCTGGCAATGTCACCAGGATTCAGGAGCCGGGTCTCACCGGTTTTCAGATCAACAACCTCGAGTTTTCCTTCACTGAGAGTGACCAAGGACGAAGTTTCAGTAACAACAATAGTGAATTGCGTACCCTTCACTGTGGCCACAAGAAACGGAGTCTCCACACTGAAGGTGTCTGGCTGGCGCTCCACTTCGTAAAACACGGTGCCCAGCCATTGTTTGATCCGCGTTACCAACCCGTTCTGATCATCGTCGTCATTGGTCAGGGTAAGGTGACTATTGGCGCTGATATCGAAGGATGTATCTGACTGAAAGACTCGGGCTGCAGCGTCAGCGCCTGTCTTGAACTCAACCGGAATGGGTAGCGTTACGCCCGCGGAGGCTAACTGCCAATTCCGGGTATCATCGTGCCGATACTGGACGGTGCCTTCGACGGTTTCGACCGTCACCGGATCGGCTGCCAGCGCGCTGGACATCAACATCAGAAATACCACCGAAGTGACAATGCGCAATCCGTCAAACCGCCACTGTGTAATGTCCATTGTACGACCTACTCCGTCCTGCCCCTGGCGCTGCGCTTCGTCACCATTCCTGCACAAAATGTTACGGAGGAACGTTTCCAAAGCATCTAGTCTACATTTCCAACATAACCAAAAAGTGGGCAGCGTGGTGAGACTTTGTGTTCTTATTTGTATACTTATTGTACATACCGCGATTCCTGTCAGCGTACTCGCCAACTCCCAGCCAGGTTCTATCATCGGAGCTGTCGTTTTTGAGGGAGTCACCGTCTTCGGTCCAGAGCAGCTGAGCCTCGTTTATGAGCCAGTCGTCGGCCGTACGCTCCAGCCCAAGACCAACGCCAGCCTTTCCACCCGTACCCAGGCTCTGTATCGGGATAGCGGATTTCTTGAGCCCGCCGTTACCGTCTCTGCGCATCCTTCTGTTGCTGGCGTTGTAAAGGTGACCGTTATTGAGCCGGAGCTGAGTCATATCGAACTCACCAATGCCAGTGCACAAGAGGCAAGCCTGATAAATCGGTCCCTTGCACCGCTAAAGCAACGCCGCCCAATGTCGAGGTCGCTGATCGAGAGGACGCTCAGGTCACTGAGCCAGGTGCATAACATCGACCTTACGTACGACTTGGCATCAGGTCCGCAGGCCGGCTTCCGTCTGATTCTGACCTTGCGCCCGCAGATCGAAGGGGCCATTGCCTATAGCTCAGAGGGAGACCGCCGGCTGGGTCGACACCTGGTGTTTGGCCAGATATCCGTGTCAAACCCGATGAGCCACGTCAAAAGCCTTGGCATAAACGGATTGCATACCCTGAACTCGGATGGTTATCGAGTTGGAGGTGGGAATGTGGAGTTTGCGATCACCCCGCGCAACAGCCTTTTGCTGAAGGCCAAAGTTGGGCGGGCTATTCTTGAGCCCGACACCGGCGGACCGGACACTGTCTACCGCTTCCGGCAATATCAGTCCCGATGGTCGTATATGCTGATTCCGGGCACCCGGCAAAACGCGGAACTTTACGGCAGCCTGATTGCAAGAGAGTTTACTCGCACCACTCAGGGCGTTCACGAATTGGACGAACATCTACGCATGCTCGACGTTGGTGTTCAAACGCTTACTCCCGGATCCGACAGAGTACACAGAATCAAACTCAGTGGCCGTTTCGGTTTCGATGCCTTAGGTGCTAGCAGGAACGGAACCCAGGCCGGAGACATCGTTGACCCTTCGTTCCAGATCGTCCGCTCGGAATACACCTTATGGCAGGGATTGCCAGCCGGTCTCTTGTTGCGTGCCGATATTGAAGGGCAGTATTCGCCGGACAACGTACCATCCTCCCAACGTTTCACCATCGGCGGCAGCCGTTTCTCTCGGGCTTATGAGCCCGGCGAGTTTGCTGGTGATTCTGGATTGGGCGGCAACGTTGAATTCCGACGCCAATTCAATGGCGGTCCGTGGTTACCAAGTCGCCTGACCCCCTTCATCTATTACTCCCTCGCCGCTATTCATGAAAACAACACCAGCGACAGGGAATCCGCCGCCGCTGCCGGTATCGGCCTGAGAGTCAGTGGTGATGGCTATTCAGGGTTCCTCGAATACGGCAAGCCGTTGACGGTCAGCTCGCGCTACAAGGACAACGAAGCACGAATGAATGGTCGTTTGACAATCTATTTCTGAGCGCGTGACACGGCTTCGTATGGACCTTGCTCTGCAACAGGTGAGGCCTGAACCTGCTCAACGCCTCTTTCCGGAGAAGTTCATCTCCTGATGCGCCAGTTTTTCTTCTGTCCCCGTCCAGGCATAGGCCAGTAACGTTGGCTCAAAGTCCCCCGTCGTCATTCGGTGGGCTTTCTCCGGAGGGTTAAAGAACAAAGCCCCGGGTGTGAATACACTGTAGTTGCTGTCTGAAACCGATCCACTCAGACAGATATAGGATTCGCTGATGCCATCATGGCTGTGCTCGGGATAGGTGCAGCGAGGCCCAAACAATACCAGCCCCAAAATGACGTTTCTGCTGATTGCCGGGCCATTGGGGCCCATCAGTTCCGCGTACGCGTACTTGCGGGCCAGGCTTTTGTGCATGCGCTCATAACCATAGCGCCAGGTCAGTTGATCGGAAACCCGCATCAAGGCCCTCACCACGGGCGCGGTGCGCTCACTTAGCCCCTGATCCAGCGCACGCCCCAGCCAGGCGCAAACAGGTAGCTCGACCGGCTGATCGAATTCCATGGGCGGATTGGTTTCAAGTTCTGCGTTAAGCCTGTTGCGGACGTCTTTGAGGTGTGAACGAATGATTGGATTTCCACCTGCGGAGCCAAAACGGTAGAGATGCCAGTACTCACGAAACAGATACTGCCAGTCAACGTGATCAGAAAGTCTGTGCATCCATCGTCTCCTGTCGGGCTCAGCCAAAATAATCGTGCACCCCGATACCGAGGATGGACTGTTTGACACCTGCACCCAATGTTAGCGCAACCCGGAGCAGGTTTAAAAAAAACCGATTTCCTAATCTACGAGTCCGGATCGGGGAACCAGACAGTTCATCGCTGTGATGGACAGGTCCCGGAACACCTCTTCCGAGGCGATCACACTGGGAAACCGATCATAGATCCCACGGCGGCAGGTTGATGTGCGGGCCTCGCTTTTGTTGACGCAGGTGGAGTGGGCCTCTGAACCCCGGCTTTGGCCGATAGTATCGTCACATAACGCCGGGATCTGCTTAACAACCCAGTCCATGGCAACGCTACGCTCAACTGGATTCGCGGTCAGATTTGTAAAACGGCTGGCATCCACTGACGGTGGGCGTTCCCGGGTTTGCTCCCACAACACAAACAACAGGGCTGCGGATACCAATACAACGGTGACTTTCGGAAACTTCATGGGCGCCTTATCAATCCAGTGAAACAGGCTTTGGATGATAAACGCTTGAGAATGTGCTGTCCCGGTTTGCCCAACTATACTGTCGGGAATTTCTGGATAACGAGCCGTTCAGGCGCGACCACGCCTGATCAAACAACAAGGAGCTACGACAAATGGCAACAATGATCGTTGGGCTGATTCTATTTCTTGGCGTGCACTCTCTGTCCATCGTCAACGAACCGCTGCGCAATCGCCTGCATAACTCCCTGGGCGGAGGTGCGTTCAAGGGGCTTTACTCGCTGGTCGCACTGGTCGGCCTGGTTCTGATTGTTTGGGGTTACGGTGCTGCCCGTCTCGACCCGACCGTCATTTACACATCTCCAGGCTGGCTCCGGCACCTGGCTATGCTCCTTCTGATTCCGGTCTTTCCCTTACTGTTTGCCACCTATTTTCCGGGCAAGATCAAGGCAAAACTCGGCCACCCAATGCTCGTCGCGGTCAAGCTCTGGGCTATGGCTCACCTACTCGCGAATGGGATGCTGCACGACCTGTTGCTGTTCGGCTCTTTCCTGGCCTGGGCCGTGGTGGATCGGATCTCCTTGAAACGCAGAACCCAGCGGCCGATTGCGACCCTGCCGGCCAGCAAAGCGAACGATGCCATAGCGGTTGTTGGCGGCCTTGCGGTTTACACGGTGCTGTTACTGTGGGCTCACCAGTGGCTCTTTGGGGTGGCGCCGGTGTGACACCCTAAACACGCAACTCTGGCAGGTGACCGGCATGGTGCCAGTGATCAAACTGATGCGCGGGCTGTTCATTCATGGCAATGGGTTCCAGATATTGATCGCTCCGACCAGCAACGTCAGGTAGACGAACTCCTTCTCGGTGAAATGCGTTCGCCCCTGCTCGTAATCCTGGCTGGGAGCACCGGTGTCAGCCACGTTCATGGCGGCGATGGCATCATGTCCCCGAAGGTTCTACAAAGGTAGACGGGGCAGCCCTGATGTTTGTGACATGCAGAGACTAATTTTTAGCAGACCCTTGATCAACGGTGGTAAAACGGGACCATGGCACAACCCTATTTCCTTGGCTGCCCGCAGTGGCAACATCCCGACTGGAACGACCGACTCCCTCCCGGTCAGAGCCCGCTGGCACGTTACAGCAGTGCCCTCAACTGCGTGGAGGGCAACACCACTTTTTATGCCACGCCCAGCCAGGAACAGTGCCGGCAGTGGCGGTCACAGGTGCCCGATGACTTCCGTTTCCTGTTCAAGCTTCCACGCCTGATCACTCATGACCGGCTACTGAGCGGAGCTGGCCGCGAGGTATCGGATTTTCTCGAGATAATCGCGCCACTCAACGATGTGCTTGGCCCAATCCTTCTGCAACTTCCCGCCAGTTTCGGGCCAGAGCGTCTGGAAAACCTCTGGCGATTTATGGATGCCCTGCCCCCGCCCCTGACCTGCACCGTTGAGGTCCGCCACAGGGCGTTCTTTGACAAGGGGGACGCCGAGAAATCCCTGAACCGCGGCTTGAGAGAGCGCCGCATTGCGCGGGTGTGCATGGACAGCCGCGCCCTCTTTGCCGCAACCCCGGATAGCGAGGAAACCCGTGACGCCCAGCGCAAAAAGCCCCGGGTTCCGGTGCACCTTCTTCCCGTGGATGCGGCGCCGGTGGTTCGCTTTGTCGGCCACCCCGACCTGGAGGCCAACCGCCCGTTCCTGAGGCCCTGGGTTGAGCGGGCGGGCACCTGGATTGAGGAAGGGAAACATCCGTTCATTTTCATGCACATGCCGAACAAGAGCGATGCCCTTTCCCTGGCCGCGCTTTGGAATGAGCTACTGCGAGAACACGTGTCAACGGTGGACGCCTTGCACCTTGACACTACTCGGCCACAGATGGGCCTGTTCTGAAAGATACTGCGCCGTTCACCGTTTAAATTTGTAATCGCCAATAACCGCACCGCGCCCAATCAACACGCCCCGCGACCCGAGCGTTTGTATAAACAACATAAATAACAACAAATTAAGAGATCAAAACTACCTCGAGACGATGTAACGCTCAGTCTCGCCATGTATCGCTCTGTAAGCGCCAACTTCCTGACGGTATCCGCACGAAAAACCCTGAACCAGGCCGCATCTCACCAAAAACTGCCGCTGTAAGATTCGCTCGAAGTCGTCAATAAATGGGTGCAAAAAATGTCAAATTGCGGCAAGAATTTATCGAAGCATGGACTGCTGACTCTATCTGTAGTGGTTCTGCTTTCGGGCTGCGGTCTCGACATAACCTCCCCAGACAATGCTACGACACCACAGTCCCAAGGCCCTGCCGTTGAAACGGTTGAGATCGCCGGCGCAGCGATGAAAGGTGTCATTCAACAGGGCCTGGTAACCGCCAACCGCCTAATTTCTGACCAAGACGGCTACTACGCTTCACAACAACAAGCCGCAAAGCCGGTTTTGACGGCAGACGATGGCAGTTATGTGTGGCAATTGCGGGGAAAGGCCGACAGCTGGGCTTTGGTAGAACTCACAGCTGACAGCAATACCCGCATGATTTGCGATGTCGTTCCCCACTGCGAGCGCAGCGGCGACGAGCCGGTTGCCTTTGGCAACGCAATGAAACTGGACGATAATTTCAGCCTTCGCGGGGCCGGTGATCTTCGCATGGAATCCGTCAATCTCACTCCACTGACTCACCTGGCCGTGGCACTGGCTGAGCGCAGCGAAAACGGGCTATCCCCCGACGCACTCTCTGGCGCCTACGAAAAAGTGGAAAACTGGTTTAGCCTGGCCGCGGGTTCCCTTCACCTCAACCCGCCAGACCTGACCCGCCTGGACGAGCTTAACGGCGTGTCTGCCGATGCCCTGCAAGTTGCAGTCGCCAATGCGGCCTTCCTCGCTCTGGTCAACAATAACGCCCAATGGAACAACATTTCCGATGTCCTGAACGACGTGGCAACCCAGATCGCCGAGACCGGCCAGATCAGCCTGATGGGTGACGGTGGAAACGTTGCTCTGGCCGACCTCGTGTCTGCCGCTGCCGTGCAGGCTTCCGAGCTTCAGGCCCAGGTAGATTCAAGTGTCATCAGCCAGAGGCTTGTGGTGACCGAGTACCGCAATGTGCAACGCTTCAAAACCATCGCAGACGTATACAGCGAAGATAACACCAACGTTGCCGACACCTCAGAGCCCGATACGAGTGGCGACAACAGCACTGGAGACGGCATCGCCGACAACGGAACAGACAATGAGACCAGCGAACGGCCCGCCACCAAGCCAAGCCCCGAAGACACCGTTCCAGCCAATGCGGCTCTGTTGAGCTGGACCGCGCCGCTCACCAGAGAAAACGGTGGCAGCCTGACGATGGGCGAAATCGCCGGCTTTGAGGTGGTTTATGGCAACAGCGAGGAAAACCTGGACCAAAGCCTGGCGATTGGTGACGCCTCTATCGACGAGTTGCTGGTGGACGAACTCACCGAGGGCACCTGGTACTTTGCTATCCGCACTCTGGATACTGATGGCAACCGCAGCCGGCTATCAGAGGTGGTCTACAAACAGATATGAAGAGATGGGCTCTCATTCGGAGTCGGGGGGAGCCTATACACGCAACATGAATAACGATAAACGGTACTCAAGTACCATTGCCCAACTCTGCTCATTGACGAAGACTGAAAAAACACCCATCCCGAGGGCCTCGTCATGTTCAGTTTCATGCGCATTCGATCCGCTGTACGGTTTACCTGCCTGCTCAGTTTATTTGCTGCTTCCTTGATCGCCACACAGGTTCAGGCAATCGAGGAGTTTCCTCTCGGCAAAAAAACCATCTATTTGCAAGGCAATGACGACTCTGAGTTTTTCTTCGGCCATGTCGAGTTTTCAAAAGCATCGGACGGAACGATTACCTATGCACTGGATATCGACACCGAACGACTCAAGGATTTTTTCCTCTCGATGAAAGAGATGAAATGCCTGGAAGGCAAAGAAATCTGGTGCTTTATCCCCTACCCCTACGAACACCCGAATCACGTATCCGCTTCCGACCTGCGCTGGCTGGAACACGACCTGCTTTTCATGCACAAAGCTCTGAATGCCTTTGGCGCCAACCTCTGGAACGGCATTTATTACGCCATGGAAGTAAAAGAGGGCAAGATCCTTGGGGTCGCAAAAGCCGTCGACCTCAACTATATAGCCGGGCCACCGGATGACCTCTCGACACCACCCTACGGCGAGTATGATATTGGCGAAACTGAAACAACCGCGCGATGGCTTCCCTTTATCGAGATACGATAGGTCCGATTTATCTTGCCCGGACAACTCTCGTATTACATATCATTGACCAACAAAGAGTGAATCATGAAGCTCGCAACAATTTCCCAGCCATTCGGGTTGAACCAGCTCAGGATCATTGAGAGCGCCGAGCCCGGAGAACCGGGCCCCGGCGAACTCCGGGTGCGGATTCACGCCAACTCACTGAACTATCACGACTACGCGGTGGTTGTCGGCGCCATCCCAGCCGATGACAACCGCATTCCAATGGCCGATGGGGCTGGCGTGGTAGAGGCGGTTGGTGCAGGCGTGAGCGAGTTTTCAGTAGGTGACCATGTGGTCTCCACCTTCTTTCCTCACTGGATCGACGGGCCGGCACCGATTGATAACTTCAGCACCACGCCGGGCGACGGCGTTGACGGCTACGCAAGGGAACAGGTGGTCGGCTCAGCACAAGGCTTCACGCATGCCCCGAAGGGCTACAGCCATGCAGAGGCGGCCACCCTCACCACCGCCGGACTTACCGCATGGCGGGCACTTGTGGTCAACGGCAACCTGAAAGCCGGCGACACAGTGCTCACCTTGGGCACCGGTGGCGTCTCCATTTTTGCACTGCAGTTCGCCAAGATGATGGGCGCCCGGGTCATTGCCACCTCATCGTCCGACGCAAAACTGGAGCGCCTGAAAGCCTTGGGCGCCGATGACACCATCAACTACAAAACCTGTCTCTTATACACATCTCCGAGCCCACGA
>OJBS01000050.1_pt1 | contig 83733 bp, 77 predicted proteins | sample 1590941 | NCBI WGS metagenome assembly OJBS01 (sample SAMN05416785, study PRJEB24817) | seawater metagenome | isolation source: Sea water | place: Canada:Atlantic | collected 2013-11 | reverse complement strand
CGGCAGCTTTCTTCGCGGGTGCGGCAGCTTTCTTCGCGGGTGCGGCAGCTTTCTTTGCCGGGACAGCAGCTGGCTCGACCTTGGCCGGCTTCGACGTCAACCCGACTTGGTCGACCGCAAATGCGTAGATCATCGACAGCTCTTTGAGGCGACCGTAGCGACCGGACTCACCGGCATGCCCTGCACCCATGTGGGTCTTGAGCAAGAGTGGTGCGGTTCCGGTGCCACGTTCACGCAAGCGTGCGACCCACTTTGCGGGTTCCCAGTAGCCTACGCGTGGGTCATTCAGGCCCGCCGTGACCAAGATGGGCGGGTAGGCTTGCGCGCTGATGTTGTCGTACGGGGAGTAGGACAGCAGCCGGTCGAAGACGTCTTTGTCATTGGGGTTTCCCCACTCGTCGTACTCGATAACGGTCAGCGGAAGCGTCTCGTCGAGCATGGTGCTGACAATGTCTACGAACGGAACGCGAGAGATAGCGGCGCCGAAGAGCTTCGGTCGTGCGTTGACGACTGCACCCATGAGCAGGCCTCCAGCACTACCACCCTGCACACACAGCTTGCTGGCGGAGGTCCACTTCTCGGCAATCACGTGCTCGGAGCAGGCAATGAAGTCGTTGAACGTGTTGGTCTTGTGCTCGAACTTCCCATTTTCGTACCATGCGCGGCCCATCTCACCGCCGCCACGAATGTGCGCGATTGCGAAGACAAAGCCTCGCTTGAGCAGGGACAACACGCTGCTTCGGAAGCTTGGTGTGTACAAGATGCCGTAGCTGCCGTAGCCGAGCAGCAACATGGGGTTGTTGCCGTCCTTCGTGGTGGTCTTGTTGCGGAGCAAGCTGATGGGCACCTTGGTGCCGTCCTTCGCTGTGGCCCACAATCGTTCGGTGACCAGTGTGGATGCGTCATAGCCAGGAACTGGCTGGACTTTGAGCGTCTCGCGCTTCTTGGTGACAACGTCGTAGGCAAACACGGTGCCGGGTGTCTTGAGCGACGTGTAGGTGAAGTTGAAGAGCTTGGTGTCGAACTCCGGATTGCGCGCACCTGATAGGTCGTAGGTGGGCTCTGGGGCGTCGATATCGTGCGGTTTGCCAGTGTTCGGAAGGACCCGGAGCAGTGGAAGTCCGTTCTTGCGCAAGGACAGGACGAGGTGGTCCTTGAAGGCGTCTACGTCGGCTAGGTAGACGTCTTTGTCGTGGCCAACCAGTGTCGTCGGGCTCTTGGTGGGAGCGTCTTCGGAGACGGACAACAGCTTGAAGTTGACGGCATTGTCATTGGTCCGAATCAAGAAGCGTCCGGGCTGGTGGACGACCTCGACCTCGACACCGTCTTTGCGCGCCTGCAGGGCAATGGGCGGCTGGGTGACGTCCGCTGCGGGAATCACGCGGACGTCCGAAGTCGAGTGACTGCCTGTGCTGATGACGATGTAGGCATCTGACCGGGTGCGCGAGATGCTGGTGTAGAAGCGCGCGTCGTCTTCTTGGAACAGCAACGCGGGCTCAGGCGCGTAGACGTCGGTCTGCCAGACCTGCCAAGGGCGCTCGGCTTCGTCTGGGACGGTGAACAGCAGGGTGCGGTTGTCGGTTGACCAGACGGCGTTGGCCCGGACGTTCTCGAGGTCCACAGGGAGGTGTGCGCCGGTGTCGATGTGGCGCACTCTCAGTCGGTACTGCTCGGACCCATTCGTGTCGACGGCGTAGGCCATCAGCGAGTGATCCAGCGAGATGGTCATCGCTCCCAACGAGAAGTAGTCGAGACCGTCTGCGAGCACATTCTCGTCCAGCAGGACCTGCTCATCTCCGCCACCACGAGGTCGACGGCAGTGGATAGCGTAGGGCTTACCCTTGACCGTGCGTGAGTAGTATTGCCAAGGTCCGTTGGGGATTTCGGCGCCGGAATCTGTCTCTTGGATGTATCCGAGCATCTCGGTGTACATGGCGGTCTGTAGGTCGGCGGTGTGTGCCATAGAGGCCTCACACCAAGCGTTCTCAGCCTCCAAGTGGGCAATGACATCTGGGTCAGTCTTGCCGCGTAACCAGTGGTACGGGTCAGATCGGTCTACGCCATGTTCGGTGTGGACGTAGGGGCGCTGTTCGGCAAGTGGTGCGGTCGTCATGATGCCTCCTGATGCGGTCGTAACGGTTCGCTAGAACGGCGCACCCCTACCAGGAGACTGAGCTGAATTTCCAAGCACCATCGACGTTTTGGGCTGTGGCAGGAGCGGGCATGCGGCCTTCTCCACAGTAGATCCACACCTTCGTGAATCCGTTGTCCTCTTCAGTCTTTGTGACCAATAGGTCACCGTCGTGAACACAGGTCGACGCTGCGGCCTTGGCGGATGGCAGCACGTGTGAGGACATCGCGTCCCGCTTGCGCTGGTCATCGCAGGCGTCTGCGTGGCAGTAGGTGTCCATCCAGCCGTCGTAGTCTTCAGCCGACAGTAGCGTCAGCGAATCGAGAATCGCGTGTTCGATGGAGTCTTGCGCTGGTGCGTGATGACGAACGGCGGTGCCGGAGCGCCCGCCAAAAAGTGCGATGGCTTCTTCGCCGTCTGCCACTGCGGGTGCGGCGACAGGTGCGGGTTCTGCAGCGGGTTCGACCGTCTCTGCTTGGGCTGGCGTGGTGGTCTCGGTGGTCTTGCAGCCGACAAGGGCGAGCAGAAGTAGAAAGCGCATGGAAGTCTCCGTGGTGTGGCGCGCAGTCTACCGGAAAATGCTCTACGGACGGATGTGTGCGGTGCGCGGCATGAACGGAGCGCCGTCGGACACCAGGCTGTCAACGACGGCTGCTACGGTGCGAGCGGGGATGTCTTGGTAGACGACTTGGCCGTTGTGTTCGATGGTCACGGGTGCGTCGAGGTCTACCAGTGCGTCTGTGAGCCACAGACCGAGGCCGTCAACAGGTGGGGCACTGGTGATTTGAACCTGATTTCCGTCGATGTGGGCCCGGATGGTGCTGCCGGTGTGAGCGTCGGGCGAGGACAGGCCCAGCCAGTAAAAGCGCGTTCCGCTGCGGTCTGCGCGGACGTCCCACACCACAACGTCTTCGCTATGACGCCGCTCGAACTGTGCCATCCACGGTAGCGCTACGGCGTCCTCACCATTCATCCAGTGGGGGAGGCCTTCGTGAACCACTACATGATGCGCATACCCTTCAGGGTCGCTCGCTTGCAGCACATCGAGCTGGTCTGCCCAGTCCTGCGCGACCAGATTGCGGTCGTACGCGGCATCGTCTCCACCCACGTGAATGGTAATCGGCAGATTGCGCATGGAGCGGGGATGGCTGTCGTTGGGGTGACCGGCGTTTGGGTTGGCCCCTGCAAAGCGGTCGGCTAGGTGCCAGGCTAGTTGGTAGGCGCCATCTCCACCGGCCGAGTACCCGGTCAGGTACACGCGATTGGGGTCGGCTCCCTCAACTGCCACCATGTCCTCAATGAGGCGGTCGATGAAACCGTCCATCTCGGGGCGGTGCCACAGGTTCCACGTGTCGGTTGGGGCGCGTGGGGCGACGTAGATGCCGTCGTTGGGGGCATACAGAGACTGCTGATTCTGCCACTGTTGATCATTGACCTCGGGCGGCGCACTTCCTCCGCCGTGGAGCGAAATGTACAGCGGTCGTTCTCCAAAATCAGAGGTCCCGCGCGTTGTGAACCACAGGGGGAGCTCGAACTCGGCATTCGTCAGAAGCGCGGCCTCGACCTCGTCTGCTCGGTCTTTTTGTAGGTCTGCGATGTGCGCATCCATCGCTACAGTCATCGCCCGATCGGCCTGTTCGTGAGTCATGGGTAGGGTGGACCAGTCCTCGGCAGACGCGGACTCGAGGGTATTGCCAGCGGACAGATGCAGCGCGAGTTGCTGTGCAGGGTCAACGCGTACGGCACAAGCGGCGAGCCAAAGGACAAGCATGGTTCACCCTCCAAGGTGGCCTGCACTCTAGGTGCGGGGACTCAGGACGTCGACCCGGGTACCGATGGCTTGACGTGGGAGTGTGAGCCGGAACTTGGCGCCGTGTCCATCAGGCATGGTCAGCAGCGAGAGTGAGCCTCCAAGCTCACCCGCGGACGTTGCGCTGGCGTGAAGACCAAACCCGCTGCCATCGGTCTTGGTCGTGAATCCATGGCGGAAGACAATGGCCTTTAGGTGCTCAGGAATTCCGGGTCCGTTGTCTTGGATGTCGAGAGACAGGGCGTCTGCATCGGTGTGTGTCAGGCAGATGACGATGGACGGGTTCGTAGTCTTGTACATGGCGTCGAGTGCGTTCTTGAGGACATTGACGAGGATGCGCACGACGCGCAGGGGAGCAGTCACCAGCTCTTCCTCTTGAGGGACGTCAATCTGGGTGTGCACTTCGGGGGACATGCCCAATGCGAGCTCAATGGCGTCGTCAACAAGGGTCCGCAGACTGATTGCTTCCAGTCCGCTCGGTGCGGCGGCGTTGCGTTGTTGTGCCGCGATGATGCGGGCTGCATGTTGCAGGCCATTGTGAGAGCGTTCGAGCTCTTGGTTGAGTTCCGCGATGGTCTTTCCGCGAATCGCGCCCAACCGAGTCAGGTATGCCGCGGCGGCAGGGCCATCGACAGTCCCGTTCGCCAACCCGTTGGCCACCTGCCCGACCTGTGACTGTGCCAGGCTTGTTAGTCGCCTTTGGGACATATTGATGCTGACGCCAACGCTGTTCAGAGCGTTGCCGAGGTCGTGTAGAACCCCGGTCGCCACTTCCGCCATTCCTGCGATGTGTGCGGCTCGTACCAACTCTTGGTGTGTCTCGGTGAGGATTTCTTTGGTGCGACGGTGTTCTTCTGCTTCGTCAGCCAGTTGCTCGTTCGCCTCTGTCAGCTGCCGAACGGTATCCACGAGCGCTTCATGAGCGCTGTGCAGTTCGACCGTCCTCAAGTGATCAATCTCCTTGAGAACCGGGTCCAGTACGGCGTGGACCGCGCCACCGATGGTGTCTGTCGTGGCAGACCGGAGCACGTCAAAGCTCTGATTCATTGCCCTCCACATGCCGTCTTGGTCTCCGCGTGCGTGGAGGACCATGGCGCGAATACGCAGCGCTTTGGCGACGAGGGTCTGGGTGGCACCTCCGCTAGGCTCGAGCAGGATCTTGGCTGAATGGTCCAGTGCCTCTTGGTAGCGCTGGCTTTGCCAGGCGAGTTCGCTGCGAATCAGCCAGTATTCAGCGCGCTCCCAGGCCATGCCTAGGTTCCTGTAGTCCAACATATCAATCGTGATTTGGGCGGCGTCCACCTCACCGAGTTCCAGATGTGCCCGCCCGAGGGTGAGGTGGTACATGGACATGTCGTGCTGCGACAAAGGTTCGAGCGCCGTTTCCAACATGATCTGCCGGGCCACCTCTGATTGGCCCAGCTGAATCTTTGCCAGAGCGCGTGCGCGGTTCATTCCGAAGATGATTCTCGGCGATGCGTGTTCTTGCAAGGCATCGCCCTCTTGCAAGATGGACAAGGCGTTCTTTGGGTCGCCGAGCAGTACAACGCACATGCCGACGCCGACGGTGAAGCGCAGAGCATCTGCCCACTGTTGTTTGGCGTAGGATTTGGCCCGCCCCGTGCTGAACAAGGAGATGGCCTGGACGAGATCTTCGGTCAGGTAGGCACAGATGGCACGCACGAACATCAGACGAAAGTAGATGTTTGGTGCAGAGTCGAGCGTTGCGAAGGTGAGCCCCTGAATCGCCCATTCATTGGCGATTTTGGGCCTGTCGGTGAACGCATAGAACTCGGCAATCGCTACGTATAGCTGGTGGGCGAGCCCCATGTCCCGCTTCTGCGCTTCGTGAATCGATGCGGTGAGGACATCGACCTCTTGGGCAGACACGAGCGAGTGTCCGACCCGCTCCAAGATTTCACGAGCGGGTTGGAGATTCACTGTTCACTCATCGGACGAAGGTGTCTTGAGCTTAACAGATTTCTAGTTGCGACGTAGGTGTGCTAATTGCCGACGTCTAAGCACTGATATCCGTTTCCTCCGCAGGCGTACTGGGCATCTTGACAGGTATCATCACAGCAGTCGCCGCCGTCCCAGGCGCAGGCTTCGTTGTTGTAGGCTGGGTCTCTGTCGCAGTACCCATCACCGATGTACTCGGCTCGTGGGGCGGTGCAGACGCCGACTTCCGCGGGTTGCAGGCAGTCGTATCCATTCGACCCGCAGGAGTATTGCCCTGGGGTGCAGGTCGATGCACAGCAGTCCCCGCCGTCGAAGCCACAGGCATCCGTGTTGTACGCGCCACCGTCGCAGTAGCCGTCCCCAAGGTAGGCCGGCTGTGCGACGGAGCAGGTTGCTGTTTGTTCAGGGACGGCGCTTCCTGCGGTCTGCACTAAACATCCGTCCGCCCCATCTGCGGTGACGTCGCAGATCCATTCGTCAACCGTGTTGATCTTCGCGTAGACGCCTGGCACGTTCCGTTGAGCACATCCGCGGCCAAAGCTGACGACGCCAATGAGCTCGCCGGTGACGGTACTGACCAACGGGCCGCCGCTGTCTCCCTGACAAGAGTCGATTCCACCTTGTAGGTAGCCGGCGCACATCATGTTTCCCGTGAAGTTGCCGTAGAGCTGGCTGCAGGTGCTGTCGTCGATGACTGGGACGAGTGCTTCCTGAAGGACGTCGGGGGAACCGCCACCTTGGCGCAGGCTTCCCCAGCCAACCACCACAGCATTGGTGCCAGCGTGCGACGACTGACTCCGGTCGATAGCGATGGTCGGGGCAGACGAGGGGGAGTCGAGTTCAACGATGCAGAAGTCGAAGTTCTCACTCCACGAGCGATAGTTGGGATGGCAGCTACGGCCGACGATCTGACGCCATTCGCCCTCGTTGCCCTGCACCATCTGGCTGACCCGAAGACCTCCGATGTTGACGAAGTCGCCGACTCGGAACTCTGCGGCGCAATGGGCCGCCGTCATGACCCACTTGTCCCCGATGTGTGTGCCTCCGCAACCGCCAGCGTACACCGCCCATGGGTACTCGCCGGGGGAGGCGTCTTGTCCGTTCACAATCGCTGCGGTGACGGTTGTTTCTGGCTTTTCAGGTGATCCGGGGTCGTAGTCGTTGATGGTGGGCTTGCCGGTGTCGTCTGCAGAAGAAGTCAGCAGGGGGTCGCTACAGCCAGTCAGTGCGAGTGCCCCTGCGAACACCAATACGAATCCATCTCGTAGACCGGACATGCACGACTCCATCCAACCCTCCCAGGGGTCGATTATTCGTGCCGGCTCGTCAGCCAGTAGGAGTGTGACGAGCGGCTTGGTTGAGGACACAAGAGTGCCGTGTCCAGGGGTCTTCCGCAACGTCGTCAAATGTCACTTGCATTCTACACGGACAATGGATGTCTTCTTAGTTGGGAATTCTTGGCGTTGCATGTTGGGTGATGATCAACCGCGAAGAGAGCCCGATCTGGCGCGCGCAAATCGTTGCACCCCTGCTGAGCGCGGGCCGGTTCCCGTCGCGTCCTCGTCACCGATTGTCACCGATTGTCACCGCTCTAAGCGGACTCGCGACTACTCAGCGAGCGACTGAACGGTACCGTTTCGGTCGGTGACGACGGATTCGTAGTCGGTTGCTGCGTAGTTCCACTTGGGTCCGTACACGTGGACTTGACGGGTTGACTCACCGGTGGGTCGCACCAGCGGGCCGTCGATGTGGGTCCATGCCAAGATGCTGCCCTTGAAGTTCAAGACGTCCACGCCATCTCGTCGCAGGCGGTTCGCTTCAAAGCCCGAGCGGATTCCCACGGTGCAGTAGGTGACGACTTTGCGTCCGGCGTACGCCTGAGAGTTGGCGGTGTACTGCTCAACGCTGATGGCACCAGGAATGATGCTCACCCGTCGCTCCTCTTCGGGGCGTACATCGATCAACACGGGGGGCGTGTCGCCAGCCAGCTGGGCCTGCAAGGTCGTCGCGTCGATCTCGTCGACCTTGGGAAAGGTCCAATCGTAGCGCTGGTAGACGCGGTCGAGCGCTTCAATGCGTCCGGCATCATCTGCAGGAGGACTGGCACAGGCGAGGGCGAGCAAGAAGGTCCACATCAGTTTTCGAGACTCCATGGGCTCAAGGTATGCCGGACCAACACTTGTGGTCACAGAACCTATCCCCGCGAGCGCGAGCCACGGAACAGAAAAAGCCCCTCCGAACGTGAGTCCGAAGGGGCTTTCTAAGATGGTCGGGGCGGCAGGATTCGAACCTGCGACATCCTGCTCCCAAAGCAGGTGCGCTACCGGGCTGCGCTACGCCCCGAACGGCGGCCTATTAACTGCTAGTGGCCTCACCGTCTCGTTCATTTCTGCGACGGCGGTACCAACCGGCTGCAAACAGGAGTGGCAGGACCCCCACACCCACCAGTGAAGAGCGTGAACTGTCGGCTGTGTCGATGCGTCGTGAGCGGTCGATTTGCATGGGACCACCTGGATCTCTGACCCACACAGGGTCTATGGTCATCTCCTCTGGATCCATGTAGGTGCGGAAACGACCCATCCATTTGTCGGCCGCCAAGACGTTGGGATTCGGTAGATTTTCTCGGACGGTGTCTGTGTTGTCCGCCCACTCGAGCAGGAAGGCGTGACCGCCTTGGTCGTCGATAGCGTCTTGCAGCATGGGTACGAAGGTGGTGGGGAACTGGCCTGTAGGATCGGTTCGGACATCTTCCCAGTCAAAGTCGACGCTGCTGTAGCCATTGCCAGGGGTCATGGGGCCGTCTGCCACGATGTACGTGAGGATGGGCATGTCCGGCACGGCGGCGATTCCGGTGAGCAGCAACGGAATCATGGGGGCGCCGGAGCTGTAGGTGAAGGCCAGCGTATCGATAGGCCCTTCGTCCACTTCGTCTGGAATGAGCTTGACCCCCATGAAGGCCATGCCACCGTCAATGTAGTGTTGAAGCGGGTCTTCGGCTGAATCGGGCAGGTCGTAGCCGTTGTCTGCGAGCCATGTCTGCAGGCTCTCGGCGCTGCCGCCACGCAGGATCTGCAGGGCGAAGGGGCCGACTGTGAACTCGTCTACGACGTCGACGCTGCCGTCATTCGGCAGGCCGTTGAATCCTAACGAAGCCTCCGAGCATCCCAGGCCGCCGCCTCGGGCCGCGGCAGTGGAGTCAAAGAAGGTGAGCTGCGGCGACGTCATGGCCTCCAGCGCATCGAACATGGAGGAGTCGGCGGTGGCGACGTCATCTGCGTCGATCACGTGCGGGATGGGCAGGATCCAGGCGAACTGGTCTGCACGGCCTACGTACGAAATCTCTACGAAGGTGGTGATGGTGCCGTCATCATTCATCTGAAACAGGATGCGTTCCGCTTTCTGGTCGACGGGCTCCATGGTCACAGCGTCACAGAACAGACCGCCACAAGCCGATGCCGTGGGGGTCGCAAGAAGGGCGAGTAGAAAGGGAAGCATTGGTGCTCCAAGCGCTAGGTGTCACGTGCCTAATGGAACTGTATCGCGCACTCTACGCGCGGCGACGCCACCACAATCCGCCGATGAGCAGGGGAAGCAGTCCGAAAGGAGCCAGGCCGCTGCGCGAGCTGTCGTCAGCAATGTCGATGCTGCGTAGACGGTCGATCTGCATGGGACCGTCGGGGTCGCGGACCCAAACGGGGTCTTCGATCATTTCCTCGGGGTCCATGTAGGTCCGAAAGCGGCCAATCCACTTTCCTGCTACCAGGTCGCCACGCTCTGGGATGCCGTCGCGTAGGCTGTCGGTCTCACCCGCCCACTCCAAGACGAAGCCGCGACCGCCGGCGGCGTCTACAGCGCTGCGAACCATGGGCACGTAGCTGGTCTGGAACTCACCAGTGGCAGGACGAACGGCGTCAAAGTCGATGTCTACGTTGGCGTACCCGCCGCCGAGCTGCATGGGCTCATCGGCCACCACATAGGTGAGGATTGGCATGTCTGGTACCGCCGCAATGCCTGTGAGCAGCAGTGGAATCATGGGGGCGCCAGAGGTGTAGGTGAAGGCCAAGGTATCGATAGGGCCTTCTTCCACCTCTCCCGGAATGAGCTTGACCCCCATGAAGGCCATGCCGCCGTCTACGTAGGCTTGCAGAGGGGCTTCAGCGGCATCTGGCAGGTCGTAGCCGTTGTCCGTGAGCCAGGTCTGCAGCGCTTCGCCGCTGTTTCCACGCAAGATCTGAAGCGCAAAGGGACCCACGCTGAACTCGTCGACCACGTTGACATCCGAGTCCTCATCCATGTCGAAGTCGCTGTCTTCACTGCTCTGCGGGGACAGGAAGGTGCCGCAGCCTCGGCTGCTCTGCGCCTGAATGCTGCTGTCGAAGAAGCTGAACTGCGGGGAGGTCATGCTTTCCAGAGAGTCAAAGAAGCTGGCGTCTGTGGTGGCTACGTCATCTGCGTCAATGACGTGCGGGATGGGCAGTACCCAGGCGAACTGTTCTGCAAGACCCACGTAGGAGATCTCTACGAAGGTGGTGATGGTGCCGTCATCGTTCATCTGAAACAGGATGCGCTCGGCCTTTTGGTCGACGGGCTCCATGGTCACAGCGTCACAGAAGAGGCCTCCGCAGGCGGATGCGGTTGGGGTGGTGACGAGGGCGAGAAGGAGGGGCAGCATGGGGACTCCGGTGCACAGAGGAGCGCAAGTTGACGTGTACAGCAGCGAGTTGCAACCCATGATTTCTACGGTGATGTTCAGATGGGGTCTTCGAGGGCAAAACTTACCTCTCGGATACGCTCCCGGTGCATGTCTACTAGTAAGACACCGTCAACGGGAAAGACGTGGAGGTACTCAAGCAGCTGTCGCCGTGTGCTGGGCTGCGTGGGCCGACTGGCGGTCGATCCGGTCTTCACCTCTGCCACGAATCGCCCGCCATGGCCTTCGACCACAAGGTCCGCACGGGCAGAGCAGCGCTTGGGACGGTCATCTACCCATAAGGTCCAGTGCCGCGTGACTTGACGCTCCACCACTGTGTATCCGGCACGATGAAGTAGTACCTCTGCTCTGCGCTCACCAGCAGTCGCGACCTGCTGGCGACGCCGATTGCCACGCCCGACGCGCGAGCGAGCCCGTGCCCACAACAGCAAGACCGTGAGCACGACCGCGAGGGCTGCGAAGAGAGTCCATGCCGGGAGGGTGATGTCCACGACTACAGCCTAGTTCACTGCCCAGCCAAAAACTGTCCGGGCCCTGCGGGCGCATCGCAAAACAATCGCTAGGTTTCGACGCCGATGCATCCACGATGGCTTCGTTGCTCACCTCTCTGGATGACCGGGCCATACCATCGGGTTCGCAGCCTCACCCTCGCGGCGCCTCGTCGCCGCCACCTAGCGCGATTATTGTGCGACGAGCCCCTAATACAATCGCTGAACGCTCACGTGTGATTTTTCTCGCCCTTCGACCACGGTCTCCCACACAGGCTCAGCCAGCGCGATGGTCTGGGTTGCGTCGTCCGACACTGCGGTCACCATGGCATGCGTGGCTCGGAGGCCCCCGAGCCACCAGCGGCTATCGGTGACGAAGACCATGTCCCCGACGGTCGCTTGCAGCTGGGCGGCGAGTCCTGTCGACAAGACCGCCCCGGGAAGCTTGCCGGGACCGTACTCGCCTGTGTCTGTCGAGAGAGTTGGGGTTGCTTTGACCCAGCTACTAGCGGTCTCTTCACGGCCCTTGCCGGTGTACGCGGCGATGGCGTCGCCAGCGGTTCCCCATACCCAACCACGAACGTCATCCAGGGGGCGCGCCTTGGTGAAGAAGGTGACGCCCACACCGATGACGCCGCTGACTACCAGTCCGTACAGTGCTCGCATGTACTTGTACTGTTTGACGCCAGCGAACAGCCCCTCGCCAACTTCTCCGGCCGGAACCCCATGTGCGAACGGCGCAATGACACTGGGTACGAAGAGGGAGACAACAATCAGGAGCGTGCCTCCAACCAGCGTTGCGACGGCCGCTGCCGGTGTGAAGCGCCGCCAGAAGACACCCAGAAGAAGTGCGACGACCATCGGCGGCGTGATTGCTGCGGTGAAGGCTCCATGAGCGGCATAAATGCTATCGAATGACATGAAGACGGGGACGAGCAGTACGCCGATGAGGGTGACGGAGACGCTGGACACACGTGCCGCGGTCATGCGCTGGCTTTCGGTCGCTTTAGGCTGAAGCGGGTCATAGATGTCGTTGACGACGATGGCTGCGACTGCCGTCACCAGCGTATCTACGGTCGACATGAGGGCTGCGGTGAGGGCAGCGAGGACAAGGCCAAACACGCCAGGCATGGCCAATACTTCGGCCGCGATGAAGAATACCTTGTCGCCTTCAAGGTCCTGCGGGAACACACCCGCATGGCTGAAGGCAGCACCAACCCAGCCGCCGCTTGCCACGACAATCGCGGCAATGGGCATGAGGATGACCAGCACGCCCACGGCAGCCTTGCGACCTTCATTGGCCGAACGCGCTGCCATGAAGCGCATCAGGATGCCCTGATTGAGGAAGTAGAACATGGCCGAGTTGGCAATGGCGTCCTGCCAGAAGATGCCCACGCCTGGGTAGGCTGGGTCTGCGTTGAAGTGCGGGAAAGCACGTCGATGGTCCCGCGGTAGGTGTTCCCACAGCAGGTCGTACCCGCCGAGGTGGTCGGCTCCGAGGACCAACAGGATGAGCCCCGTCGCCAGCAACATGCAGCCCTGGAACAGGTCGGTCATGATGACGCTGGTTTGCCCGCCGACCGTCACGTAGGTCGCTGAGAGAACCGCTACGCCGCAGGCCGAGTAGAAGATGCTCCATCCGAGCATGGCGTTGAGCGCGACGCCCATGGTAAACAGGTTGATCCCGATATATCCGACGAGGTACGTCAGCAGAAGCATGGTGACGACGCGGCGTGCCAGCGGACCAAAGCGCTTCTCGAAGTACTCGGGAATGGAGGTCAGACGGCCAAAGTACAGAATGGGGAGCCAGCCAAAAGCGAGCAGCGGCATCCAGAACCAGTCATTGAGGTAGGTCTGGGTGCTGGCGAGGCCGTATCCGTAGGCAATCTTGCTGTACTTGACGAATGAGTTGGCGCCAACAACGGTGGCCACCAGCGAGAACGAGATGAGCCACCACGAAAAGCGCTGTCCGCCAAAGAAGAAGTCCTTGGTACCGCCGCCTTTGCGACCGAACAGCACGCCAACCAAGACAATCGCTACGAAATAGCCAGCCATGACTGTGTAATCGAGCCACGTGCCTAAGTGCTTTCCCTGCTCCTGTGAGAAGTCAGGATGCTGGGGCATTGTGTCGGGAAGGGCCTCTGTCATCGAGCCGTACTGCAGCCAGCCTTGAAGTCCGGCAAAGAAGGCGAATCCGGTGAGCAGGACCGTAAGCCACACCAACCCCTTGCCCGAAAACCCAATAGCGCCGGTGCGAAAGGCGTAGAGCAGTCCCACCAAAAAGACGATACCGCCGATGGTGTACTGGTAGATGTACGGGTCGACGTTGGCCCAGCTCATGGCGTTCCTCCCGATTGCCACTGTTTGATGGCGTCGATTGGGAAGGTGAGCATGATGATGTTGAGGATAAGGCTGTCCTTTATCCACCATGCCAAGAACAGCTCAACGACGATGAAGAACGCCACGCTGCCCCACACGGGCAGGCTTGCAGCCAACATGAAGCCGCCGATACACGCTCCGATGTCGGCCATGGAGTTCATGACGCTGTCACCGTTGTAGTCGAGCGAAATCGTTGCTTCGCGGTACTTTTCGATAATCCACTGGCTGTTCTCGACGACCTCCCAGATGCTCTCGAGGACCACCGCAATCATCAGTCGGATGCGCAGGTGGCGCTTGCCGAACGCGAGAATCACGGCGCGAAACCAGACCTTGTTTCCAATGGACGCAATGGTCTGTGCCGAGAGAATCCGCGCCAAGAACGCTTTTCGCTTGGCACCGTCGCTGAACAGGAATGCCAGAACCCCATAGAACATCACGCCATGCAGCACATGTGTGAAGGTGTAGGGGTCGAGAATGTGCTGCGAGTTGTGGGCGCTCCAGATGTCGAAGCTCCACGGCATCAGGTCTCCCTGTGCACACCACACCACTCGCCCCATCTGGCTCAAGATGATTGCGGATGTCAGCGCGAATGCGATGGCGACGCCAATGGGCCACCATGGTTGGGTCGGGGTTGACGGACTCTCGCTCATGCAGACCTCCAGCGGGCGGCACACTACCCTGTGAGGGTGATACAAACGCCTTGGGGGAGCCAACATGTCCGAGAGCATCACTCGCAGCGTGCGTGTACGTGTCGCGCCACGCTACGTGCCACAGCGGTCGAACCCTGCCAAAAACCTTTGGTTTTTCGCGTACACGGTCGACATCACCAACCTTGGCGAGGTGCCGGTGACACTGATGACTCGCCGTTGGGTCATTACCGACGCTCTGGGCAATGAGGAAGTTGTAGAGGGGCCGGGCGTTGTGGGCGAGCAACCAAAGCTCGGACCCGGCGCGACCTTCCGCTATACATCGGCGTGTCCGCTACCGACATCGTTGGGAACGATGTCTGGTAGCTACCACATGGTCACCGAAGACGGAGTCTCCTTTGATGCTGCGATTGGGGCATTTACTCTCGTGGACCCTGACAGCCTCAACTAGTAGACGGCGTTCCGTGACGAGTCGTGCTCGCATGCCGCATGCGGTAGACTTTCCCTACAGCGGCGTTTCGTAGCCGCCAGGAGAGTGCGTGAGCGACGATTTCCAGTCTGGTGCGAACATCGAAATCGTAGTGAATCCCTACGAAAGCCAGCCGCCTGTGGCCGGTCGTTACGTGTTCCTGACCGAGATTGGTGCGGGTGCTCTCGGACGGGTGTACATCGCCAATGACCAGCGCAAGAAAGGTCGGCGCGTAGCGGTGAAGGTGTTTAACCCTCGCATGTCGACCGACATTGAGGACCCGTCGGGGGCGCGGCGGTTCGTTCGTGCGGCGCGAGAAGCGGCGCGTCTGGACCATCCGAGCATTCTGTCACTGCTGGCTATCGATACGGTCGGATTAAAAGGCAAGAAGCGGATTGCGATTGTTCAGGAGCACGAGAGCTGGCCAACACTAGCGACCGTCCTAGCGAAGCATGGCTCACTTTCTGCGGACGTTGCTCTGCCCATTGTCGACGCTATCGCTGAGGCAGTCGATATTGCTCACGAACAAGACGTGCTTCACCTCGACATTCACCCCGGCAACGTATTTGTCTCCCCATCCGGAGAGGTTCGGGTCAGCGATTTCTTCATGCGCTCAGCGATGCACGACGAGGTCACGCCACAGACACCGATTGAAGGGCTGTTCTTAGCTCCCGAGCAAAAGACGGGCGGAGAACTGTCTCGAGCGACCGATGTGTACGCTCTGGGACTGCTGCTGCAGCATGTGTTGACCGGCGACCCACCGGATGCCAGCTCCACCCAGCCCCTTCCGAACGCACTGGACTTGGTCGTTGAACGGGCCACTCGGGACAATCCAGATTCTCGATTGCCAGGAATGGAAGCCTTTCGCCATGCGCTGAAGTCTCCCGCTGCCTACCGCACACCCGTGCCGTCGGGCGTCTTTGTGACACCCGAGGTCTCTGCCCCTCTGCCGTTGGCGCTCGCAGCGTCCAGTGACGTTCCGTGGTTCTTGTGGGGCGCGTTGGGCGTAGGCGGAGTGTTGTTGGTGGTGCTGTGTGTCGGGGTCATCATTGGCTTGATAGCGATACAGGTCTAGGGCTGGTCCTGGATAGGGTGCAGCAATGGAGTGCCTGTGAATCCCGTCTTGGCCCGCTTGGTCGATATTCTTGCCTTGGAACGCTTGGAAAAAACCCTCTTTCGCGGTCAGAGTCAAGACCTGGGCTGGGGGGCCATCTTCGGCGGTCAGGTCGTAGGGCAGGCGTTGTCCGCGGCGAGCCAGACTGTGCCCGACAACCGCACGGTTCACTCGCTACACAGCTACTTCTTGCATCGCGGAGACGCATCCAAGCCCGTTATCTATGACGTGGACTGCATTCGGGATGGACGGAGCTTCACCACCCGCCGCGTTGTCGCGATTCAGGGTGGGCGCGCCATCTTCAATCTCTCGGCGTCGTTCCAGGTGGAAGAAGAGGGCTACGACCACGCAGCCCCCGCACCCACTGATGTCCGCGAACCCGAGGGATTGCTGTCGGAGCTGGAGTTGGTGCGGCGCGTGGCAGATAAGATTCCGCCGGGTCTAAGCGACAAAGTACTCGCAGAACGTCCGATTGAGCTGCGGGTTCATGGCTCGTCCAACCCCCTCAATCCCGAGATTCGCCCAGCGAACAAGGTGGTGTGGATGCGCGCGGTCGACTCACTACCTGACGACCCTGCATTGCATCGCTACCTACTTGCCTATGCGTCTGATTTTCAGTTCTTGACCACGGCACTTCAGCCTCACGGGGCTTCTTGGTTGTCCCCGAAGATGCAAGTGGCGAGCGTTGACCATGCCATGTGGTTTCACCGCCCGTTCCGCATGGATGAGTGGCTGCTACACGTCATCGACAGCCCGTCTGCGAGTGGTGCTCGAGGTCTGGTTCAAGGCCGCGTCTTCAACCGGCAGGGGGTGCTCGTTGCGACCACGACCCAAGAAGGCTTGATGAGACGCCGCTAGAGGCTGTCGGAGAACGGTCTTCAGCGACGGTGCTTTTGGGCCGATGGGGCAGGGGTCTCACTGGAGTTCCCCTGTCCATCGACCTCCGCATCCGCCCGATTCGCGGTGTGGTGGCGCCCGACGCGCTTGGTTTTGACCCGGTGCACTATACTCGTCCGCCACCGATTATTCCGCTTTCTGACTTCTATACAGCCTGTCAGCGTGTGAAACGTGTGCGGACAACTGACGATGACGCGGTCGCTTGGATGTCCCGTAAAGACCACGATGTGGCGGTTCGCTGGAGTCGTGGACAGGTGTTCTTTGATGACGCACCTTGGTGGGTAGTGAGCATCGCAGTTGAGCTGTCCAAGCACATGCTGGGCTCGGCCATCGATACGCGCGGAGCGAAGTACCAGGGACCGATGGGTAAGCGGTACGAGGACGTGCTCTCGGTGTTGCCGGAGGCCGATCTGAGTGGAGAGGTCCATCCGCCCGACTTCTCCGAGACCGCGCTGCGAGTAGGGTGGTCTCCCCTTGGAATCCGAACGCGCGTTCTGATGAGCATTGCCAGCGACGACGCAGAGCTGCACGTAGTGGTTCGCTCGGGTGAGCCGTGGGTGACGTGGAGTGGCCACCCCAGTGGTCAGCAGGTGGTCGGCATTGTCTCAGAGGGCGCCATGCAGGTGGTCCGGCCCGACTTACCGACAGCGCGCTGGATGGTTGGGCTCGCTGCTCGTGTGGGGTCGGTGTGCTGTGACCGGCATGGACTTGTGTGGGTGCAGAGTGACGGCCCCGGGGGCATCGCTCCGCTGTGGCCCATGCCCCATGAGACGGCCGAGACCACGCTACATGCACTGCTTCAACAGCGCTCTGTGTTGGCACTGAACATTGAGGCAATGCTGGATGCGCGCGACGTAAAGCCTGTCATTCCCGTCGCACATGACGGAAGCTGGTGGCAGCGCATGATCTCAAAAGCGGTCGAGTAGTTCCGCGAAGTTGCACGGACGGAATCGGCTGTCGAGCTGGTGCACCAAGATGCCCGTCCACGCGTCTCGGCAGGCGCCTGTGGAGCCGGGAAGGGCGAATACCAGTGTGGTGTCGATCAGTGCACCCACGGCGCGCGACTGAATGGTGGAGGTCCCGATGGTCTTGTACGACTGCATGCGGAAGATTTCACCGAACCCTGGAATGAGCTTGGTTGCGAGCGATTCGACAACGTCTGGTGTGATGTCGCGCCGGGTCAGTCCGGTGCCGCCGGTGGTCAGGATGACGTCGATTTCGGAGTCGGCGGACCACTGAACGAGGGTGCTGTGCAGCAGGGCCTTGTCATCTGCGATGAGTACCCGACGGGCCAAGGTGTGGCCGGCGTCGGCCAGGGCGTCGCACAAGTAGCTACCCGAAGTGTCCGTCTGCAGGGTGCGTGTGTCCGACAGGGTGATGACCCCTAGTCGAAGTGAACGAAATGCCCTCGATTCATCGAGATGCGGCATGGGGACTCCTATTGGGTGCGTAGTCTGGCGAGCGCTTCGATGCGTCCGACCATCGCTGCGAAACCGTTGCGGCGGTTGGAGGAGATGTGGTTTCCGAAGCCCAGACTCTCGAACAAGTCGTGCGCTTCGCCGCCGGTGATTTCTGCGGCATCGCGACCGTTGTACAGGGTCAAGAGTATGGCAATGAGGCCACGAACAATGGCGCTGTCGCTGTCAGCGACAAAGTGCAGGCTGGCGTTGTCACCCGGTGTGAGCACGTACCAAACCTGGGATAAGCAACCTTCTACGCGGGTCACATCGTTCTTGAGGTCTGCCGGCATGTCTTCCAGCTTCTTGCCCAAGTCGATGAGGTAGACGTACTTTTCCTCCCAGTCATCAAACAAGTCAAAGTTCTCTTTTAGCTCGTCGACCGTCATGGAAGCCCTCCGTGGCGCCGATGTATCCGACCGGCGCGCCCCCGTCTGCGGTAGCATCGCTGCATGCGCGTACAGTTCGTCATCGTCGTTGTCCTTGCCGGTTGCTCAGCGGACCTGCCTGGACCCCGTCAACCGCTGGTGGGTCCTCTAGATGACACGCTGCGCATGCACCACATCCAAGCTGTCGGTACCCACAATAGCTACCACGCAGAACCGGCACTTGGACGCCCAGAGTGGGACTATCGGCACGCGCCATTGTGGGAGCAAGCGGCCTTCCAGGGCGTGCGGCAGTTCGAGCTGGACTTGTACTGGAATGACGACCGCGACGGCTACGACGTGTTTCACATTCCGGCATTGGACCCCATCAGCTCTTGTCCGACGCTGCGTGATTGCCTGTGGGCGCAGCGGGTGTGGTCGGACAGCGCGCCGGGACATCATCCCATTGTGACGTTGCTGGAAGTGAAGGATGGCTCTGTTGAGGACGATGACGTCGCAGAGCGATTGGCCGCTATTGAGGCGGTACTGCTTGATGTTTGGGAGCGCGAACGCCTGCTGACTCCGGACGATGTTCGCGGCGACTCAGATACGGTTCGCGACGCCCTGGAGCCCGACGGATGGCCGGTCATGCGGGGTCTACGCCAGCGCGCCATCTACGTGTTGCATGCGCGGGGGCCTTGGCGAGAGGTGTACACCCAAGGTGGCGAAGACGTGGTCGGCAACCTGATTTTCCAAGATGCGTACGGGGACTTAGATGCGCCGTACGCGGCCATTCACAGCATGAATGACCCGTTCAATGGCGCTATCTCCGGTGTGGTGGCTGCTGGGCATCTGGTTCGTACGCGCGCCGACGCGGATGTTGTGGAGCCCGCGAATAACGACACCCGCAAGCGAGATGCGGCCCTGGCTTCTGGTGCTCACTTTGTCAGTACCGACTTCCCGATCCCGCATCCAGACACCGGCTACGTGGTTCAGATGCCCGACGGCGCGCCCAGTCGCTGCAATCCGCTCACCGCGCCGGATGTGTGTGCAGCCGAGGCTATTGAGGTCGAGCCGTAGGACGCTGCTACTGTGGCGGATGCTCGGCGAGGAACGTGGTCACCGCAGCATTGAAGGTGTCTGCGTCATCATGGTGAACAGTGTGCCCAGCGCGCTTGACCATGACCAGTTCGCCATTGGCCAGGGCGCTCGTACCGTACTTTGCAATCGAGCGGGTGCGTCCGCCGTTGAAGACGGGATTGGGAATCAGTGCGTCATGCGTCCCGAAGACCACCAGGGTTGGCGTCTCGATCTCGCCAAGACGGTCGCGCACAGGGCCGTCGACCATGGCGCCAATGCTTCGGGCAACCGCAACACTCGTTCCAGCGAAGGCATCGGTATCGCGCATGCGGACACGCTCTTCAATGAGTCGTTCAACGCCGTCATCGGTCACAGCAAAGGTGAGCTGGCTGAAGTTGGCGCGGATGTGCGACTCGGTGGCGTCCATGGCGCGCGTCTCGGTCCAGTAGTCGGACATCCAGTCGCGGTGGCCGCGAGAGAAGGACTCGAAGCCTGCCGGTGCCGACAACACGAGTGCGTCGAAGCGCTCCGGGTGCTCCAGAGCCGCGGTCAGGGCGATCTGGCCCCCCATCGAGTGGCCGGCCAGAATCACATGGTCGAGGCCCTGTGAGTCCATGAAGGACACCACCACCTCCGCGAACCAGTCCATGGTGTAGGGCGCGTCGGGTCGGTCGGAAGCACCGTAGCCAGGCAGATCGATAGCAATGCTGCGGTACTCGGGAAATGCCGTCATCTGGTATTCCCAGAACGATGCGTAGCTCGACAAGCCATGCACCCACAGAATCACCGGGCCGTCGCCGCCGGTGTCTTGGAAGGCGATGTTCATGCCGTCTACAGGGGTCCATTGGTACGGCACTGGCGCGTACAGCTCAGCGGGCTGGATTGGCGGCAGGTGACTGTAGGTGGGCACACAGGCGGCAGAGCCGAGGGCGATGAGAGCAGTCATGAGACGGGGCATCAGAACATCACCCAGTCGAGACCTGCGTACAGGGTCCATGGCGTGGCTGGGAGGTCGGTGCCCAGCACTGCGCCGCCGTACAGTCCGGTGTTGAGGAAGAGCAGTGGACTACCCACGATTCGTCCGTTGATCTCGGTACCAATGTGCTCGCCACCCGAGCGTGCATGTGACACGCCGACCTGGGTCGTGAGGCGGTTTGGAATGGGGTCGAACCCGATAGAGCTCGACAGCCCCAGGACGCCCTGTCCGCCGAACGAGGGGTCATGTACGACCGAGACGTAGCGGTTGATGGCGAAGGGGTCGGGGAACAGAATGAGGCTGCCGTGCGTGGTGTTGAGCGCACCGACGAGGCCGTAGCTGTTGCCGCCAATGGTGCCTGTGTAGTCCCCACCTGGCGTGTCAGCGGTGGTGAACATGGCCTCTGCTCGGGCGACGCTTCCTTTTCCTCGCGCGTAGCGAAAGCGGACTTCGCCGTCGAGCAGGAGTCCGCGTACATCTGTCGCTTCTCGGTCGGCTGGACGGAATGAGCCGAGGTTGAGGAAGCCCATTCCGGTCGCGCCCAGTGCGCCTTGGGTCAGACTGTGGTCGTAGCCAGCTTCGGCGCCTACCCAAAACAGGTCCGCATTGGTGTCGGGTTGAGCGGTCTCACCGTCCTCTCGGAAGTCGAGCTTCGCACCGCCCTGAAGCTCGGACAGCGTGCTGGTGATGCCCGACCCAAAGGCTCCGCCGGCGCCACCGAGTCCACGGTCGCGCAGGTACCACAGATGTAGACCTAGATTCATGGCTTGTGCAGGGTGAAAGACCGCATCTGCGAGGTACAGCGTGACGTCGTCTGGCTCTCCCAGACCGCTCTCCCACAGGGTGAACGCGCCAGCTCGGTAGTGAAGCCGCGTGCCCCAGTCGTCGCGTACTTGGCCGTAGGCGCTGATTCCGGTGGCTTCCGAGCCGAAGAACATCAGGCGTCCACCAGAGCGAAACAGGTCGTCCGGTGCGGCTGCGGTGGGGTCGTAGGCGCCGTCTGGTAGGAACTGGAGTCCGACGTGAACGGTGAGGGGGTCGTCGCCAATGAGTGGCTTGAAGGTCGCGTGTAGGCGACGGGTCTGAAGGTTGACCATGTCCGCGCCGAAGCCACCGCCGGTGTTGCCGCCGGTACCGTAGCTGCGGTCACCGAAAGCGAAGTCACTCTCAAGGGCGGCTGTCAGCGATGCCCGTCCGGACAGCACTGCGGGAGTCCAGGTGAAGAACGCGGCTACCCGCCACTCGGTGTAGGTCGCGATGTCTTCGTCAGATATCGTGGTCTGGTTGATTCCTCCGAGTGGACCAATGACTTGGCCGTCGAGAAACGGGTTCGTTGTCGCAATGTCCGTGTTGGTGAACTTGCTCTGCACCAAGCCAATGACCCGCAGCGGTGAAGCTGTGGGCGAAGGCTCGGGCACAACGGCGCGAATCTCGGGAGGGGCCGCTGTTTCTTGGGCGGCGGCCCATCCGGCTAGGAGGAGAATGAGCACTTATTGAGCTTGGTAGACCTGGGTGTTGACGTCGGCAGCCAGTCCGTTTCCGGACGTGGAGCCGAAGCCGGTTGCCGGTGTGGGAGCCACAAAGCCGAAGTCGGGAACGGTCTGGACCACTTCGTAGGTCATTGTGGTGCCATCGACTTCGAAGATGCCAACGCTGGTGGCTTCTTGCGGGACAGTCTGGGTCAGTGTGATGCCGTGGGGGTCGGTGCTGGTGTCGACGGTGTAGGTACCCGTGAACGTGGTGGCGTTGCCGTCTGTGTTGGTGGCGATGACCTCGTAGGTACCGTCTGCTTCGAAGGCAGCGTCAATGTCAGCGAAGAGTGCGGGCGCACCAGACAACAGCGGAGCGACGTCGTCACCGGATGAGTTCCAGTCGCCCACGATGGCGGAAGCCATGGCGTCGGTTCCGGCGTCTGTGTCCGTTCCAACATCCGTGTCACCGCTGTCCACGTCAGAGCCGTTGTCGGTGTCAGTGCCGTCGTCATCACAGCCAGCAAAGAGGACTGCGAGGGGGAGGAGGAGGAGGGTGGTGAGCTTCATGGGATCTCCGAACAGCTTGCGCAATGGGGTTTAGGAGTGAATACTATGAAACATGAACCAACTGTCAAGTTCCGAATCAAAGTCACTTCCGAAAACCGCTCGGGGCCGACGTACGCGTGAGAAAATCCTTGCTGCCGCTGAACAAGTGTTTGGCGAGCTTGGGTACGAACGGGCATCGATTGTGGAGATCACCCAGCGCGCGTCGGTCGCTCAAGGGTCGTTCTATACCTACTTTCCGAACAAGCAGGCGGCCTTCACCGAGCTGGTGCGGTCCTTGTCGGATGGCTTGCGAGCGGCGGTGACGGCGGCGGCCGGAACGGAGACCTCACGTCTCGCTGTGGAACGGCGCAGCCTCATCGCATTCTTCAACTTCATCCTTGAACACAAGTCGCTCTACCGCATTGTGCGCCAGGCTGAGTTCGTCGATGAAGAGCTGTATCGAGACTACTACCGGCGCATTGCACAAGGCTATGTCCGTGGACTGCGCCAAGCGGTGGATGCTGGAGAGCTAGCGGACTTGGACGTCGACACCGTCGCATGGTCGCTCATGGGCATGGCGGACTTCCTGGGCATGCGCTGGGTACTCTGGGAAGACCAGCTGCCGCCGGACTCGGTCATCGACACAGCCATGCGCTTTGTCCGCGACGGACTCGCTCGTTAGGGGCGCGTGGCTAGACGGACGCCCGGGAAAGCTCTCCAGGAACTGCGAACCAGCGAAGGTCCTCGACAGCTTTGTCGAAGGGCTCGATGTCCAGATCCAGAGGGCGACGCTCTGCCAGAATACGGTTGGCGTCTTCGATGTACTCGCTGAGCGCGTGCTCGGGCTCTGTCATGTGACGCGAACGAAACGAGACGCCGCCCGGACCGAAGGACACGTCTGTCAGGCGCATGGGGCGATGCCTGCGAATGGCGATGTTGGTCCACAAGCCGGTGTGCACGTTGAAGGTGTAGTCGTCGAGCAGCTTCCAACCGTGCGTTGCCACCCAGTCCACGGCGTCTACCAAGAACTGAAACACCGTCTCTGAGATGAAGTAGTTGAAGTTGATGCGTGCCCAGCCTGGCTTGATGCCCTCGAGGCCGGCCATGATCTGACAGGCGAACTTCTCGGACTGTGGCAGGTCGATTCCGAGCAAGCGGTGTCCGTAGGGGCCAGCACAGGAGCAGCCACCGCGCGCTTGGATGCCGAAGACATCGTTGAGCATTGCTACAACGAGGTTGTGGTGCAGGTAGTAGCCACTGTCTGGGCACTGAACGACGAAGGAGACAATGGACAGCCGGTGTGCGTCGCTGTTGCCCAGAACGCGGATGTGTGGATTCTCCGACCACTGGGCGATGGCGCGGCTAATGAAGTCTTGTTCGAGGCGCTCGATGTTCTCGGGGCCCACGTCTTCTTTGAGCTGAAACACCAGTCCGGCGCGAATCGACTCCAAGATAGCCGGGGTGCCGCCTTCTTCGCGGTGTACGGGGTCGGTGAGAAACTCGTGACGTCCAACGTTGACGTAGGCCACGGTGCCGCCGCCGGGAACCACGGGGACGGAGTTCTTGAACAGCGACCGCTTGGCGACGAGCACGCCGGGGGTGCCAGGTCCACCAGCAAACTTGTGCGGAGACAGGAAGATAGCGTCTTTGTAGGCCAAGTCTGGCAGGTTCATGTTGATGTCGACGTACGGACCGGCTGCGGCAAAGTCCCAGAAGGACAGCGCGCCGTGGGTGTGCAGCAGGGTAGCGACAGCATTGGTGTCCGACACGATGCCGGAGACGTTCGATGCGGCTGAGAAGGAGCCCATCTTGAGCTCGCGGTCTTTGTAGCGGACAAGCTCTTGTTCGAGCTGGGCGATGTCGATGCGTCCGTCTGAGTCTTCAGCAATCACCACCACATCTGCGATGGTCTCGCGCCAAGCGACTTCGTTGCTGTGGTGTTCATACGGACCAATGAACACGACTGGGCGTTCGGATGCCGGGATGTGGTCGGACAGCCCGTAGCGAGTGTCGAGGTCCTTGGGAATGCGCAGGTTGAGCAGACCGATGAGCTTGTCGATTGCGGCAGTGGCACCCGAGCCGGTGAACACGACGAGGTCTTCATCTCCTCCGCCCACCGCTTTGTGAATGATGGTGCGCGCATCTTCGCGGTAGCGCGTGGTCTGAAGGCCGGTGCCAGACGCTTCTGTGTGGGTGTTTGCGTAGAACGGCATGACCTCGCGCAACAGGAACTCTTCGATGAACGACAGGTTGCGGCCAGAGGCGGTGTAGTCGGCATAGGTCACCCGACGCGCACCGTAGGGGCCCTCGATAGCCTCGTCTGCGCCAATGACTGCGCCGCGAATGGTCTCGATGAGTTGGTCGGTTTGGCGGTCGTACATGGTTTCGTGTCCCTTGGTACGTACAGTGTATCGCTGGCAGCAAGTTGTAGCTGGCCATGCCTCGCGCAGGGGCCAAGCGTTCAGTGTAGGGTCAGGCATCAGTGGAGGTTCGATGCGTTGGCTGTTGGTGCTAGGACTGTGTCTCACCGCATGTGATGACACAATAATTGGCGGTGGCGGGAAGACCTATACGCCGGACTGGCTGGGCACTCAGGTGTTCTTCGTCGACCAATGTATTCGGTGTCACCCGACGGTTGAGCCGGACATCGATCTGCCTGGCGATATCTTGGTGGATGTCTGTGAAGAAACGGGGATTTGGGTCGTTCCGGGAGACCCAGAAGCGTCCATGCTCTGGCGTGTGGTCTCCGACACCGGTCTAGAGTCCGACCCAGCGGTCATGCCGTTTGGAACCGGTCCACTTCCTGAGGGACAAATTGATTTTCTGCGCGAGTGGATTGCCACCGGTGCGCGCGTGGAGGGGTGCCCATGAGTACGCTACGAGCTGCGATGATGGGCTTGGGACTCGCTTGTGCGTCGTCCGCATTGGCCCAAGTAGACGCCAACTGTGCAGGAATCGCCCAGCCTGAGAACTATGAAGAGCAGGTTCAACAGGACTTTCTTCAGAACTACACTGCGCTTGGTTTCACCATGTCCGCGCTTCATGCGCCGGTCCCCCACGAGGCCGGCCGAGGCTCGATTGGTCTGGACCTCGCCGTTCTTCCGCCACTTGGCTGCAAGCGCCGCTTTGTGCTGGACTGGACAAAGACGGAAGAGACCAACAAGCTTCCGGTCATCCCGAAGCCACGCCTGACCTTTGCCTTTCCGGCGCTCGGGCCGGTTCGACTGTACGCCGGCATGGCCTACCTGCCGCCTGTGACCGTAGACAACAACCGGGTGACTCTGATCTCGGGCGAGTTCGGTGCTGGGTTTGTGTTCGGCTCATCAGAGAAATTCCAGCTGGGAGCGCGGTTCCACGCGACCTCAGCCAAAGCCGTAGCGGACATTGCCACGGCCTTCCGAATCAGCGACCCCGCAGTGCTGGACTACTTCCAAGCAAACACGTTCGGCCTTGATGCATCGGTTGGATACGCACTTGGAACGGTCACTCCGTGGGCCTCTGTGGGGGTCACCGATGTATCGACGCTGTTTGTGGTAGGCGATGATGGCGTCATTGCCAACAACCTGCATCCGTACGCCGGGCCTGTCGCCAGTGTCGGCGTGGATGGTCTGGTGAAGGATCGATTCCGGTGGGGCGCAGAGTTCTATGCGGCACCGGGTGGAAACAGTCGTCCGGACCCGGAGGCCTCAAACGTGGCCTTTGGCCGTGCGGGCCATCTGTATACGGCGCGGTTTCGCGTGGCGGTCGAACTCTAGAAACACGGTTAGGGCGGCGCTGGAGTGTCTATGCGCTACTTTCCCGGTGTTGTCCTTTGCCTGATTGCAGCGGGCATCTTTGTCTACAACATGCAGTCTCCCGGTTCAGCCATCAACATTCCAATGTTGGCGGACTGGGCAGACGTGTCCACACGCGCGGAGCGTGGGGCCCTGACCTGGAAGCTCTTTGGCGGCCTTGGCGGTGTGGCGCTGGTACTCGCCTTCGCACTTCAGATGGCGAAGCCCGGTGCAGACAAGCCCGTTGTAGAAAAAAGCACGCCTAAGTAGCGGTCTTCAGGTTCTTGAGCAGCTCTGGAAGCTGCTCGAATGCGCGTCCGCGATGGCTGATGGCGTTCTTTTCGGCGGCGGAAAGCTCAGCCATGCTGCGTCCGGGTGCTTCGTCTGGCAGGAACAACGGGTCGTAGCCGAATCCGCCCTCGCCGGTTCGCTCTAGAGCAATGGTGCCCTCACAGCTTCCGGCCGCAATGCACTCCAACCCGTCGCCTACGACCGCGATGACGCAGCGAAAGCGCGCTGTGCGGTTGGTGACGCTGTCCAGCTTCTCTAGGAGCAGGGTGTTGTTGGCCTCTGCAGTGGCCTGCTCGCTGAAGCGCTTGCTGTGAACACCCGGAGCACCGTTCAAGGCGTCCACTTCAATACCCGAGTCGTCCGCCACGACCAGTAGACCGGTCGCCGCGTGGGCTTCTCGGGCCTTCTGCAGGGCGTTGGCGGTGAAGGTGTCGTGGTCTTCGCCAAGCTCGGTAATCTCGGGGAAGTCGCTAAGGTTGACTACCTCCAATCCGGTGCCTGCGAGGATGTCAGCGACTTCTGCCGCTTTGTGAGCGTTGTGACTAGCTAGGAGTATTTTCATGGCGGGCCTTTATCCGACTGGTCGGGATGCGTGGGCGGGGTATGCCGCAGGGCTTTCAGGAGACGGTGATGATCGACGGTGAAATCAACGAATTGGCAGCATTGTCGGACCAACTGGATGAGGTTCTACAGGAGCCTATTCTCGATGGCGAAGACGCGATTGAAGTCGCAATTCTGGCGGGTCTTGTCGAGCGTTTGGGTGGGAAAGGCGCTTCTGTCGATGCCGCACGCCAGTGGCGTGATGAAGATGGTGTAGACCTGCTGGAAGAGTTCTGGGCAGACTTTGATGAAACGGACCTCGTGTCTGGCGTGGAAGAAGTCTTGGTCGGAGATGCCGACGAAGACGATGTTGAAGAGGCGATTCTCGACGTAGACGAGCATGTCTGCGCGGCGTTGTGGTCGGGCCATGGTGCCTCTGTGCGGTCGCTCGCTGAGTCGGTTGAGCAGACCATTCGCGCAGTGCCGGACCCGTTTGCGTCTCTGGCAGACGTGGGGGTGGAGTTCTCGCGCTTGCCGGGCGTAGCCAAGGACCGTGAGCTGTACGCGTACTGGTTCGCGATCGCGGACAGTGCGCGCTGGGCCACGAACTAAGTCGTTGTGGCACGGAGGGCTCGGCTTTGCGAGGAGCTTGGCGGGCCGAGAAATCAGAGGTCAGAAGTCAGATATCAGAGCACCCAGCTTGCGCTGGGTTCGTTTGGAATCTCGGTTTCCTTTGACTCGCGGTCTCTTCTAGATCAGGGAGCAGACGCTTGCAGGCCAACTTGTTGGTCTGTTCTGACTTCTGACCTCTGACCTCCATTCGGCCGAAATCTCTGGCTCTGCGCAGTCGACTGACCAATATCTGTCCGCCTCTCCCGCAAGATCATTGATCGACTTCCAATACTGAACTAATGTTCAGGTGGGAAGGATCTATGAGAGCAAACGCGCCGAGTGAGGTTTCCTCACTGGATGCGCTCCGGGCACGCGTGCGCGAGCTTGAGGGTGTCCATGTTGTCTGTCGACGAGTGCGAACTGGGGTTGCGACCCTGGATGAGCACTTTGGTGGACTGCCACGTCCGGCCTTGGTTGAAGTGAATGGTGCGGAGGGCAGTGGGCGTACACGGCTGGCGCTGGCCCTCGCCGCTCAGCGAACGCAGGCAGATGAGCGGGTGGCGTGGGTGGACTTGCAGCGCGATCTGTATCCACCAGCATTTTCCCAGCATGGGGTCGTGGCTCGGCGTCTGCTGCTGGTTCAGCCGAGCCATGACCGCGCTGAGTGGGCGGTGGACCAGATTGCCCGTTCGGGCTGTTTTCCATTGGTGATTGTGAGCGGCATGGCCGGGATGCGTCGTGCGGGACCTCGCTGGTCACGGGCCTGTGAGCTGGGTCGGTGTACGGTCTTATTGCTGAGAACAGCCCCGGATCGTCGTATTCCCGCCACTCTTCGGTTTCAGTTGGCTGGGGAATCGTTGGTGGTGACACGGGACCGGACGGGCTCTGGCAATCGTCAAGCCCCGTTGCCAGAGTGGCCACAAGCAGCGCACCCATGGGGGTAGTGCGAGCTCCGACCTCGGCGAGAGCAGCGCGCTATCTCGTGTTGCATCTGCCGGCGTTTCGCTTGGAACGATGCGGGTTTTTTGCCGACGACATTGCTGCATTGACCGCTGAGCGAAAGAGTGCGGTGCGCTTGGTCGCACTCACACCGGCGGCTCGTCATGCCGGACTGCGCGAAGGAATGACGGCGACCGAGTGCCGAGCGCGAGTTCCTGAAATCCAGCTCGAACCCCTCGACCTGGAAGGGGAGGCCGCTGACTGGGCGGCCCTCGCGAGTGCGTATGGGCGTTTGTCCGACCGAGTGCTGGTGCTGTCGGATGACGATCTGGCGATTGAGGTGGGCGGCACAGCACATCTGTTTGGTGGGGAGACGGGTATTGCCAAGGCCGTTCGTGAGCTTGCCACCTCATGGGGCCACCACTGTCGCTTGGCGATTGCCGATGACCCGGTCGCTGCGCGTGCGCTGGCCGTCTCTCAAGACCACGACCCTATCGTTCCTCCTGGATGCTGTGCCGAGGCGTTGGCACCACTCCCGGTGTGGTCGCTATTTCCAGATGAGAGCTTGGCGCACACGTTGGATGCGCTTGGCATTGAGAGAATTGGTCAATGGGCGGCGCTCGACCCCGCGTCGATCTCGGGTCGCTTTGGTGAGCGTGGACTCCGACTGCATCGAGTGGCACGTGGCCAAGCCGCTTCGCGTGCACCATCGGTGTGGGCGAAGGACACGTCTCCGATTGTGGCCGAGGTCGTGCTGGGGGGACCGACTGTTACGCTGGCACCCATTCACTTTGTCCTGCCTGGGTTGCTGCACCAGGTGGTAGACATGCTGGCCAAGCGTGACCAGGCCGTAGTGCGCTTGGTTCTTCGGCTGGTCTTGGACTCTGGTCACACTCGCTTGGTCTCGGTCAGCGTAGGCCGTCCAACACGCAGTGTTCCAGGGCTTGAGCGCATTGTCCGTACGCGTCTAGAGAACCTCAAGCTCGATGCCCCGGTGGTGGAGCTGGCGATTGAAGTCGAAGAAGTCTCGGGTGAAGCGGGGTGGCAGCCGGGTTTGGTCGATCGCACGGAAGGGGACGAGGTGCTGCCAGAGTTGTTGGCACGACTGACCGACGCCCTGGGCTCTGGGGCGCTCTTCGCTACCGAAGAGGTCGATACTTGGCGTCCGGAAGCTGCGTGGAAGGCGGTACCCTTTGCGCCGGATGCTCCACCCGCAAAGCCAGAGCGGCTGAGCAAGCCGGATCCAGTGGATGCGCTGGTGAAGTGGGAGAGCAGCTTGCCGTGTCCGCGACCTACTCGGTTGTTGAGTCCGGCTGAACCGATTCAGGTCCGTGTGCACCAAGGCAGGCCGGTGAACATTCACGGGCGTACCGGCTGGGAGCAAGTCGCGCGCTGTGAAGGGCCGGAGCGGCTGCAGTCGGACTGGTGGCGACCAGAGGGTGGGTTTGATCGTGAGTATTGGGTGGTCTCAACCAGTCAGGGGGCGTCTTGGGTGTACCGCGAACGCGCCCGGTGGTTTCGCCATGGCTGGTTCGACTGAAGCTGTGGGCTTGCGGGGATTTTGGTGGTTCGGACGTCAGAAGTCAGAGGTCAGATCAACCGGCTTGCGCCGGGTGCGTTTGGCGCGTGTACGCTGAGATACCGGTGCTGGCGGGGACCTGCTCTATGCTCTGATATCTGGCCTCTGAACTGCCTAGTCCCCAAGACCTTCGCCGTTCGGACGTCCGACGTCAGAACAATCGGCTCGCCCGGAAGTATCGGCGAGGGAGTGCAGAGACGCCGGTGCCGAAGGGCACCTGCTCTGACCTCTGATATCTGACCTCTGACCTCCCCAGCCCCCAAGATTGTCGCAGCACGATGCAACGAGAAACGCCGGACTCCCTGCTTTCAGATGAAAGCGAAGAAGCCCGGCGTCTCGGAGTCAAGTTCGCCCGAAGGCGACTTGCTTAGTACATTGTGACGCCATTGAGTGGGACACTGGTCTCAACAACACCGTTGTCACCGAAGTCAGCGATGATGTCGACGATGATGCCGCCGGTCTCTGGGTCCGTGTCGATAGACAGGCCGATTTGTTCGGACGGCTCGTCGTAGTCGAACTGGCCGTAGTCTGGGCCCGAGCAGCCGATGCCGGTGCCGCCAACTTGGTCATCACCCTCAACGCGGCCGTCGGAGTAGAAGGTCATGGTCTGGCCAGCGGCGAGTGGGCCACTGCCGAACTCGGCGCCCCAGATGTCGATGCCGACCATGGCCCAACCGTAGTCGCCAAGGGCGTGCACTTCGAGGTGGGTGTTCATGCCATCGCTGTACATGAAGGCGTCGTGCAGGCCGTCATCGATGTCGGAGACGGTACCGAGGTCACCGCGCATGTAGCCGGCGGAGTCGCCATTGCGACTGGACAGCTCTTGGGTGCAAGCAGAGGTGAGTGCGAGGGCAGCGATCGATGCAACGAGGGTGGTCTTCATGGGTGGCTCCGAGTGACGTTTGTGTAAGCGGCTCGCGTCCGTCGAGTTGAACGCCGCGCTGACACAAAGAAGATGCCGCAATGAAGACCCTGCCGCAAGAACAATAAAACGTGACAAGTAGAAAACGCTAATGTGCGCTTTGCCTTAGCCGAGGACGCCACGTACTTCGTGAATAAGCTCTGCCAAGCCGTCATCTTGCGTGGTCTTCTCACTGCTTAGAGCACTGACCAACTGGGCGTTTTCGCTGTCATCGCAGGTAGCGCAGTCCTGCTCGGGGTGGGCTTGGGGCGTGGTGTCGTCAAACGCCGCCAGAGCGCCAACATCCAGTAGACCCATAGCAACAGCGACGACAAGGGGATGTGCGGCAAGTTTCATGGGAAGCCTCTCTGGTTGGCACGTAGACCGGCATTGGCCGTCCGGCTACTGCGGATGACCCAATTCGACACCCTCTCGACTCTACCGACGCTTGCGACGAAGCAACAGGAGGCCGAGGGGGAATGCGAACAGGGCGAAGGGGGCACCTGAGGAGGCGTCACAGCCAGCGCTGAACTCTTCGTTGGTCTGACTGCCATCGACTTCCGCGGGGCCACTGCCGAAGACGTCATCGAAGGTGTCGAGGAAGTCTGGAGCGCCATCACCGTCGCTGTCGCCGGTTCCTTCGTCTTCGTCGGAGATGCCATCGCCGTCCGAGTCTGTGTCCAAGTAGTTGGAGGTACCGTCATTGTCGAAGTCGAACGCGCCTTCTTCGTCAGTTGGGATGCCGTCACCGTCGTCGTCTGAGTCCAGGGCGTCGATGGTGCCATCTTCGTCTGTGTCTGTGGGGTCGTCGATATCGCCAAGCTCGATGTCGTCAGGCACGCCGTCATCGTCGCTGTCGACGGTGTTGGGGTCTAGACCCAGGGCTGCCTCGTCACCGTTGCTGATGCCGTCTCCGTCGTTGTCTGCGGTCGGGCCGTCTTCGATACCGTCGAGGTAGTCGGGAATGCCGTCGCCATCTTCGTCGAGCTCGGGGAAGCCTTCGTCGTTGAGGATGGAGAAGTCGCAGGCGTAGGTACCGGGAGTGTGCGCTTCTGCGGAGGTCGGGTCTTCGTCGTTGTCGTCGTCGTTGTCGAGGTAGTCGGCGATCCGGTCACCGTCGGTGTCGTCGTTGGTAGGGTCGCCGTCGCCCGAGACTTCACCGGCGTTGCGGTCGGCGCAGAAGCCTAGTCCGGGAGCGTTGTAGTCCTCGAAGCGGGTCAGGATGCCGTCGTCGTCGTCGTCATCGTCGAGCACATCTGGGATGTTGTCGTCGTCCGTCTGAGTGGGGGAGTCGATGTTGGTGACTTCAACATTGTCTGGCACGCCGTCGCCGTCTGTGTCGGGGCTTCCAGGGTCCATGCAGCAGTTGTAGTCATTGCCGCTGTCGTTGAGCACACAGGTGGAGATGAACGGTGTGTCAGCGGTGACGCACACGCTGTTTTCTTCGTTGTTCGAGAAGCCGTCGCCGTCGGAGTCGCCAACGCCGCCGTCTTCGTCGTCACAGTCCCAGATGTTGGGCAGGAGGTCGTTGTCGAGGTCCTGCAGGTCTTCCAAGGCGGGGATGCCACCGGGCCGGGTGAACTCGCCACCCGCTGTACACTCTGCGCTGGTCGGCGCCGAACCGTCGCAGATGCCGTCGCCATCACAGTCGGTGTCCAGGTGACACAGGAGGCCGTCAGGAACCGCGCCACAGCCCTCGCGGTCGTTGGTGGCCAGCTCAATGCCGGTCAGTCGACCATCAAGGTTACCGTCAGACATCTCGTCGTTGGTGAGAATGCCGTCGTTGTCGTCGTCATCGTCATTTGCGTCGATCAAATCGTCGTTGTCACTGTTCAGCGGGTTCGCTGGGATGGTGCGGTCGGCGACGTAGTCAGGACCGTACTCCCAGCCGTCGAGAAGGCCGTCGTTGTCGGTGTCGCCAAACTTGTGGTCGGTGCCGACAGCGAGCTCATGGATGGTGAGAGCACCGTCGTTGTCGTCGTCCTCTTCGCGGAAGTTCGGCCGGAGGTCGCCGTCACTGTCCAGGGCATCGACCGTGCCGCCAAAATCCTTCTCGGCACTGGTGAGAATGCCGTCGTTGTCGTCGTCCTCGTCGAGGGCGTCGATGAGCAAGTCGCCGTCAGTGTTGAGAATGGGTGTGATGAGACCGACCACAATGTGCGGCAAACCAGTGTTGTTGGTGGTGTTGGTCGCGAGCACACCGAGCTCGTAGGCGTCAAAGGCGGTGTCGCCGTCAGAGTCGGTCAGCAGCGGGTTGGTGCGGGTGATGTTGACCTCGGCGCCATCCCCAATGAAGTCCGCGTCTGTGTCGAAGACGAGGGCGTTGGTCTCGCCATTGTCCCGAACGCCGTTTGCGCCGTGTTCGAAGCCATCGGCCAAGCCGTCGTCGTCCGAGTCGCCGTCTAGCGGGTCGGTCTCGCCGGCATCCACTACGGGGCCGCTGTTGTTCCGGTCTTCAAGACCGTCGATAATGCCGTCCATGTCGGTGTCGGCGTTGTTCGGGTCGGTCTCGTTAGCGTCGATGGCACCGTTGCGGTTGAAGTCTTCAATACCGTCGCGCCGTTGGTCACTGTCGGAGTCGTTGCTCAACGGATTGGTGTTTTCAGCGACGTTCGGGTCCGAGTCAGGAGTCCAGCTGCTTGCTGTTCCTGTGAACGTGATGCCGCGGGGTGAGCTTGTGCCGCCAGCGATTCGGACGGTGCGACCCAGCTCGAGTCCATCGTTGAGCAAGTCGTCGTCCGAGTCGCCATCGTTGGCGTTGGTTCCGGTACCGCCAGGGGAGCGCTCTTCGAAGTCGGACAGGCCGTCGTCATCTGAGTCTGCGTCGCGCACGTTGGCGACGGTTTCGTTACCGTCCAGGATGCCGTCGTCATCGGTGTCGTCATCAAGTGGGTCGCTGCCCAAGACGGTGACTTCGCGCCCATCCAGTGCGGTGTCGTCGTCCGAGTCGCTGTCGTTCGGGTTGGTCTCTTGGTTCGCGCCGGTCTGGTCGATACGACCGTTGAGGTTGGTGTCTTCGCCATCTGCGCACGGGGAGCCGGTTCCGGTGTTTACGTTCCGGTCGCCGTCGCACAGGCCGTCGCTGTCGCTGTCGGCGTTGCGGGGATTCGTGGTGCCGCTGTTGGGCGAGTCAGGGACCCATGAGCTGGCCGTACCCGAGTAGGTCAGGCCGCGAACACTGGAGGTACCGTCGGTGTGACCGGTGGTGCGGCCAAGCTCTAGGCCGTCATTCAGTCCGTCGTTGTCCGTGTCGGCAACGTTGGCGTTGGTGGTGTTGCCGCCAGTCTCTTCATTGTCCGACAGTCCGTCGTCGTCGGAGTCGCGGTCTCGTGGGTTGGTGCCTTGTTGGGCTTCTGCGTCATCGCGCAGGCCGTCACCGTCGGTGTCTTGTACGAGTGGGTCGGTGAGGGTTGCTTCTTCGACGCCATCGGACAGGGTGTCACCGTCTGAATCGGAGTTGTTCGGGTCGGTCTCGGTCTGGGCGCCGGTACCATCGATCGTACCGTTGGCGTTGCGGTCTTCGCCAGGGGTGCAGCCGTTGGCGTTTCCGGGACCGTCACACAGGCCGTCGCTGTCGGTGTCGGCACGGAGGGGGTTGGTGGTTCCGCTGTTGGGCGTGTCTGGAACCCAGGAGTTCGCCGTACCGGTGAAGGGCAAGCCACGAACACTAGAGGTGCCGGGGAGTAGGGCGACAGTGCGTCCGCTCTCGAGGCCGTCGTTGAGGCCGTCGCCGTCGGTGTCGGCTGCGTTGGCGTTGGTTGTGCCGGCGCCTACTTCATCGTCATCGGACAGGCCGTCGTCGTCCGAGTCGCTGTCTCGCGGATTGGTGTTGTTGGCTGCTTCATCAGCATCGCCCAGGCCGTCTCCGTCGGAGTCCCGTGTCAGTGGGTCTGTGATGTGCGGGTTGGCCGCTTCTTCGGCGCCGTCGGACAAGGTGTCGCTGTCGGTGTCGGAGTTTCTGGGGTCGGTCTCGGCGTTGGCACCGGTTCCGTCGACCGCGCCATTGGCGTTGCGGTCTTCGCCAGGCGAGCAGCCGGCGGCGTTGCCGGGGCCGTCACACAAGCCATCGTTGTCGGAGTCGGGGTTGTTCGGCAGGGTGTTCTGGCTGGTGTTTGTGTCTCCAACAAAACCGACTGCCGTGCCCAAGAAGGCGATGCCGCCTGGGGAGCTCGTGCCAATGGGGATTCGGATGGTGCGTCCAACTTCCAGACCGTCACCGAGGCCGTCGCCGTCGGTGTCGAAGACGGATGGGTTGGTGTTCAGGGCGGCTTCATCACCGTCCTTGATGCCATCATCGTCGCGGTCGGCGTCGAGGGCGTCCGTCGCCGTCTCTTGTCCGTCGCTGATGCCGTCATTGTCCGTGTCTGAGTTCAACGGGTCAGTGCCGTTGGCAATCTCGAGACCATCATTGCGCGTGTCGTTGTCCGAGTCGTCATCGTTCGGGTCGGACTCGTCGGTTTCTTTGTTTCCGTTGAAGTTGAGGTCTTCGCCGGCCACGCAGTCCGGGCTGACATCGACCGGGCCGTCACAGGCGCCGTCGTTGTCGCTGTCGGGGTTGGTTGGCAGGGTGGTCGAGGTGGGATCGCTGTCTGGGATCCAGCTGTTGGCTGTGCCACCGAAGTCGACGAAGGTACCCGTTGACGTTCCGCCTGGGATCCCGGTGGTTCGGCCGAGCTCAAGACCGTCACTAAGACCGTCGTCGTCAGAGTCCGCATCCAAGGGGTCTGTGGTGGACTCGTCGTTGTCAGACAGGCCGTCGTCGTCAGAGTCGGCGTCTTTGGGATCCGTCACACCCGCGATTTCCGGGCCGTCCAAGATGCCGTCGTTGTCGGTGTCGGTGTCGCGAGGGTCGGTCAGCTCAACCACTTTCTCGATGCGGTCGTTCGCGCCGTCTAGGTCACTGTCTGCGGCCCGAGGGTTGGTCTCGGTGTCGTTGTAGAAGCCGTCTGCATTGTCATCTTCGCCGGCGACACAGGCCCCGAAGGAGATGTTGCCGTCACATAGACCGTCACCGTCGCTGTCTGGGTTTGTGGCGATGGTTGTTGTGCCCGGCTGAGCGTCAGCCCTCCACGGGCTGCCTCCGTCGATGATCTCTGTTCCAATGAAGACAATGCCGCCGGCGGTTGTGCCGCCTGGGATGGGTGTGGTGACGCCGAGCTCGAGACCGTCCGTTAGGCCGTCGCCGTCTGTGTCGTGGGCCGATGAGCAGGTCTCGCCTACGCTACAACCATCACTGTTGGGGTCTTCCGCGCCGTCGGACAGGCCGTCATCATCTGTATCGGCATCGAGTGGGTTGGTGATGGTGACTTGGATTTCGAGACGGTCGTTGATGCCGTCGTTGTCGGTGTCTTCTTCGCAAGGGTCGGTGCCCACGGCCGCTTCGGCCTCTGAGTCGAGGAGGTCGCCATCTTCGTCGTCTGTGAGGTTGTCGCCTGAACCGTCGCAGTTGTTGTCGATGCCATCGCCGCAGAGTTCGTCTGCATCTGGGGAGATGGTCGCGTCATTGTCGTTGCAGTCGGCCTGGCCTTGGCTACCATCTGGCCGGTAGCCCAGGGCGCCAATGCCGTCTCCGTCGGCGTCCACGTCGTAGAGGAAAGTGACGGAATCGAGCGACGGGCTGGCGTCTAAGTGCGCTTCAAAGCTTGCTTCATACCGAACGTAAGGGCCGACACAGGCGCCGGTTCCGTTGTTGGTCAGTGGGTGTGTGGACCCTGCGAATTCGCTGTCGGATGGGGCGAAGTCTCCAGCGAGCGTCCATGTGCTGCTACCGTTGCCGCAGTACACCAAGATGTCGATGTCACCCAGTGCTTCGACTGGAGCGGGGCTGCTTAGGCCTGTTTCGGCCCAGACGAACCCGTACCAATACGCAGTGCCGTCTCCGGTCAGGCCGGCCTGTGCGATGAGGTCGGTGTTTCCAGAGGCGTAGACGCCTCGCCAGTCATCGAAGACTGTGTCGTAGTCGGCCTGGCTCAGCTCGTGGGACACAGCCAGCGGTCCGTTCAGGTCTGCGGGGTAGGTGATCACGACATTGAGCAAAGGGTCCGCGGAAGCGGGGAGCTCCACGATGACTTCATCGAGCAGCTCGCCTAGCAGTGTGGTGGAGGTGAGTACGCGGACGGAGGCGCCTAGGCTGCCTGAGGTACGCGGAGTGCCGGCCGTGGGTTGGATGGTCGCGGTCTCAACCACTTCCGGGTCGGAACCACCCGGGCCATCAAAGGTGAAGGTGATGGTGTAGTCGGCGGGGTCTGTGCCGGTTGTAGCACCTGTCAGGAAGCGCACAAAGGTAGGCTCAGCAACGGGTGTCATGACCGTGCCACTCGCCAGAGTCGCGACGTCGCCAGCGTTTAGGTAGGGACCGATTCGGTAGTGACGTGTGGTCGTACCGACGCGGTATTCGCCTGGGTGGAAGATTCCGGACTGCGAAAAGCCGGTACTAAGCCCGGCGTCAAAGCGGCTGTCCGACCCGGTCCACGCGCCGGCGGTGTCTTTGTCGAGCTGGGCGCTCACCAGGCTGTTCTTGAAGCGGCCAGTCGTGCTTCGGTAGTAGCCGCCGGTTGTCGCAACGACTGTGGCGATTTCTACACTTGTGGCAGTCGCTGTGACATTGGACGAAACGCCCGGTCGAAGCGTGTCATCAAATCCTGCATCGGTCGGTTGGACCAGGGTCGCTGCGGCTGCGGCGAGCACACCTGAGACACCGAGTAGGATGAGGGCAGAGCGAGGGAAGCTTGACGAGCGCATAGAACCAGCCTGAGTGCGGAGACTTACAGGCCGCCACGTTAGCCTAAGGCCTGGCCCTGCGTCGCCCTTGTGCGCCGGATTGTCACGGCGCCTACTTGAAGTGGGGCCGAGGTAGCCGCGATGCGCTATGCATCGTGCTCCGTTGGAGGCATCAAAGCAGCGTGTTGCGGCTCGACACCACAGCGCAGGTGGACACTCCCGAACGCGTGGTGTTGCGGTACCGTTTGGCCGGCCCAGGACGGCGCGCAGCGGCTTACCTGATCGATGGAATGTGCCGTGGAGCCATTCTGGCGGTCATATGGGTGATCGCTGTGGCTGTAGCTTTGGTGGTGCCGGGCGGAGACGGCATTGGCAGGGGTGGGTATCTGCTCGGATTGTTCTTCCTGGAGTGGGTCTACGGCGCGATGTTCGAGTGGCTGATGTCGGGCCGCACGCCAGGAAAGCTGGCTCTGGGGATTCGGGTTGTCCGCGAAGATGGCGCGCCTGGGCGCTTTTCCGACTTTGTGCTGCGCAACCTTCTGCGAACTGCGGATTTCTTGCCTGGATTCTTCGCGGTAGGCTTGGTCAGCATGCTGTTGGACTCCCGCTTTCGCCGACTGGGCGACTTGGTAGGCGGGACGGTTGTGGTGGTTGAGGACCGAGAACGCATGCTCAATACAGTTGCCATTGAGCCGCCTGTTACCGAGGAAGAACGTCAGGCATTACCTGTATCCTTGGCCTTGACCGTCGAAGAACGCCGCGTGCTTGAGGAGTACATGCGCCGGTTGCCTCGGCTGTCTCGCGAGCGGGCGGAGGAGCTGGCCGCTCTGTATGGCCCAGCACTTCAGGACAGGACGGGATGGCGGGCTGAGACGTGGACACGTACGCTTGTCTTGGCGTATGCCCGCGCTGCAGGGAGGGAACGTTGAGCGACCGCGAAGCGTTCATTGCTGATCGTCAAGGCCGATGGAATCGGCTCGATCACCTGTTGAAAACCGGCATTAGTGGCGCTGAAAAGTGGTCCGAGCTTGCCCGTTTGTATCGTAGTGTTGCCGCAGACCTTTCTCGGGCCCGTAGCCTCGATCTCCCGCCGGACATCGTTCGGTTTTTGGAGCAACTGTCCGCTAACGCACACAACCAGCTGTACGGAAGCCAGCGGTCTGGCGGTGGTCGCAGCATCTTGCACGCAGTGATGGTCGACTTTCCCGTTGAACTGCGACGTCAGTGGCGGTTCTTTCTGCTCGCGAGCTTGCTGTTCTACGGACCCTTCGCGATTGGTGCGTTGGGTGCGTTGGTCGATCCAGGCTTTGCGACTTCTGTATTGCCCGAAGCCACCTTGCAGCACATGGAGCAGATGTACGGTGGCGACACCGTGTCGCGTAAGGCTGGGGAAGACGCCATGATGGCGGGTTTCTACGTCATGAACAACGTGGGCATCGCCTTGCGCTGCTTCGCCACTGGGGCCTTTCTTGGCTTGGGCTCCGTGTATACGCTCGTCTACAATGGTTTAGTTATGGGCGTGATTGAAGGCTATCTTTGGTCCGTTGGGGCCGGGTGGAACCTTCTCGACTTCACCGCCGGACACACCGCGTGGGAGCTGACGGGTGTGGTGGTTGCGGGCACGGCGGGTCTGAAGTTGGGTTGGTCGATTGTGGTGACGAACGGGAGGACCCGGGCTGGGTCTCTCAAAGCTGCGGGTCCCTCTCTGTTTCGCCTGGTCATTGGCGCTACGGCCCTGTTGTTTGGCGCGGCTGCCATTGAAGCCTTCTGGAGTGCGTCTCCAGTGCCGCTCGTGGGCAAGCTGATCTTTGGAGCCGTACAGGTCTTTCTAGTCGGCGCTTGGTTGTCCTTGGGCGGGATTCGGATGGACGACGAATGAACCCGAACCTTTGTCGAATTGAGCTGCGACCCCGCAGCCCACTGGCCGTGTTTGATCTGACGTGGCGCCTACTCGCCAAGCGCGGTGGCTCGTTTGTGCGCTTGGGCCTGCTCTTGTTGCTACCGGTGTGGCTTGTCAGCTTGCCGGTTGGCTGGTGGTTCGATTGGCACTGGGGGTTGGCTCTGGTTGTGTGGGCCGTGGCCTCCGTGCTGCGCATTCCGTTCACGCTGTTGGCGGGACGACTCATGTTTGCCGACGAGGTGTCGGTACTCGCCTTGCTGCGCGAGTTGTTGTCCCGCTGGATGGGCATGATTGGTTTGGTTGGGCTCATGGTCATCAACGCGTTTGCCGGTGTCTGCACCTGTGGCGTGTCGCTGGTTCCAACCCTGTTGCTGTGGGTGTGGATTCCAGAGTGTGTGCTGCTGGAGCAACGTCCAGACAGTGTGCGCCGCGGTGTCTGGGTTGCCGCCCGTCGCAGCCAGCGGCTCGTTGGCCAGGGGGCGAGTGCCGCTCTGGCGGGTGCTGTCGGGAGTCTGTTCTTGGCCCTTTGGTTCGCCGCCTTGGCCGAAGCGTGTGGGTCTACGTGCATGGGCTTTCTCCTTCAGTTCGGCGCACCGTTTGGCTCACCGTGGAACCTGCAGGCCACCCCATGGATTCTGTTTGGCTTGCTTGCAGCCCAACCGGTCATTGGCGCGTATCGACTGCTGCTGTACGTCGATACCCGCACCCGCAGCGAAGGCTGGGACCTTCAGGTGTCCCTTCGCGCATTGGGTCTGCATTGATGCGCTCACTCGTCGCCATTCTGCTTGTAGCAGGCTGCCAAGCTCCCATGGCGGAAGAGCCGCCCGTTGTTCCGGTGGTGGACGAGCGCGAGTACGCGCTGGATGACCCGGAGTACCGGTTTTGCCACGAAGCAGGGCCGTATTCGGCGGATGTGCGACCCTGGTGCACTCTCGAAGACCAGATCGACATCTCGCGCTGTCCCGGATTCCACGAGCTGTGTGGCCGATCTGCTGAAGGTGACGTGTTTACCGACCTTAGCGGTGGATGTATGGGCGGCGGTGGCGAGCCGACGACGAGTCCGGCTGGTGAGCCCGACGCGCCTGCTGGCGGGCAGGATTGGACCCCGTCCACCTCTTCTTGTGAGGCTCCCGAGACGTCGCTGGGCTGGCTAGCTTCGGTCGCGAAGTGGCTGGTTGCGGCTGTCATCGCGCTTGGGGTGTTGGTCGTCCTTCGTCTCATTTTCTGGGCGATTGCCCAGCGGAGAACCGGTGAAGTTGCGGACGAGCCCCTGGTCTCGACCGTGCCAGCCCCCATGATTGAGTCGGTCGCTGACAACGAAGTGCCCGACATTCCGAGCGATGACCTGTTGAGTGCCGCTGAGCGTGCGCTCGCCGAGGACCGCGTCACTGACGCCATCTTGCTGGCTCGTGCCGCTGCGCTTCGCCACCTGGGAGACGCCGGCGTGGTTCGGCTTCACCGGTCGCGCACGGATCGAGAGTATCTCCGCAGCATGCGTCGCAAGCCGGACATCGAAGGCCCATTGGGTGTCGTTGTTCGTTGGGTGGAGCTGCTTCGGTGGGGCGGGAATGAAGCCACGTCGCAGGACGCCGCTGCGGTCCTGTCTGCAGTACGCAAGCTGATTGGCACAGTGGCGGTGTTGTGCATTGTGGCCTTGGCCATGGGTGCAGATGGCGACTACCGCTACGGTCCCCACGGCGATGCAGCCGTTGCCGATCTGTTTGAGTTGGCCGACTACAAGGTCTCGTGGCGTCTTCGGTCTCTTGAGACCATCGATGAAGAGACAAACGTTCTCGTCCTGGACCTCTCGGGCATTCAACCTGCGGAGTCGGACTGGGTTGGCATCAAGTCGTGGGTCCGTGAGGGCGGTGTTCTCGTTGTTGCTGGGGCCATTCAGGACGCCTACCCTCGATTCGGTGAGTGGACGGTTGCGACGCCTACAAAGTGGACAGTAGCCACGGGCATTACTCGGCCTTTGTGGCCGGATGCGGAGCTTAGCGGTTGGACCAACGGGGATGCGGTGCCGTTGGTGGCGGACGCTGCGGGTGGAGCGGTCTTTGTAGCGGCCTTGTACGCCGGCGATGGCGTTGTGTACGGCATCAGCGATGAGCGCCTTCTGTGGAACGCGTCCCTGATGGCGGCGGACAACGAGGCCTTCCTGCTCGACCTACTGGACATCGCTCGCTTTGACCCCCTTCCAGATGCCGCCGACCAGACGACTGTGCAGCTGGCGCTGTTGGCCTCGGCATCCTCCGGGTCAGACAACCCGCTCCAGTCCCTGTGGAATGCGCAGCTGTTGCCATTCCTGTTGCAGCTGTTGTTCACCATGGCGGTGGCTTCGCTGTGGTTGGGCTGGCCCTTCGCTCCGTTGAAGGACCCAGATGAAGGGGAGAGGCAGCACTTCTCCGACCACGTGACTGCGCTCGGACACCGCTATCAGCGGCTGCGTGCGCGACCGTGGGTGATTGCTGCATACGCCCGATGGGCATTGCTGCGCTTTGGACAATCTGGCCTACAGGCCCGCGCGGAACGCGGGGGTCGCTCTGCGAAAGATGCAGCAGCGTGGGCAGAACGCGCTCGAGACTTGGCCGAAGGGAACGAGACGAGCGACGACCTGAACGACATGGAGGACTTGTGGAAGACGACACACCGGGACTGAACGACTCTGAGCTTGGCTGGGACTTTGCCGAGCGCTTTCGGCAGATGGAGGACGAGATTGGGCGTGTTGTCTTGGGCCAAGACGCTGTCGTTCGAGGCGTCTTGGTAGCGCTCTTAGCAGGTGGCCATGTGCTGCTTGAAGGACCTCCAGGTATCGGTAAGACGCTTCTCGCACGCAGTCTGTCGCGGGTGATTGGTGCCGACTTTCGTCGCATCCAGTTCACGCCAGACCTGATGCCTTCTGACGTCACCGGCGGCAATGTGTTCGACCAAGAGCACGGACGCTTCGTGTTCTTTGAAGGACCGGTGTTTGCTCAGATTCTGCTGGCGGACGAGATCAACCGGGCACCCGCCAAGACTCAAGCGGCACTGCTGGAAGCCATGGGCGACCGTCAGGTGACCATCGACGGCCAGACCCGTCCTCTACCCTGGCCGTTCTTCACAATGGCCACGCAGAACCCGGTTGAGAGCGAAGGAACGTACCCACTTCCTGAAGCGCAGCTCGACCGGTTTCTCATGAAGCTGCACGTCGAACATCCCGCAAAGGAGATCGAGGTCACGCTACTCGAGAACATTCTTGCGGGCTTTGATGCGTCAGACCTCGATGCGGTTGGACTGAAGACGGTTGCAGATGTGGCTGTGCTTCGCAAGATGCGGAAGACTGCTCGTGAAGTGCGCGTAGAACCTGTCATCTTGGACTACATTGCCGAGTTGGTCGGGCGGACTCGTCAGCATGCTGCCGTTCAGCTGGGGGCCTCTCCGCGTGCCTCCATTGCGCTGTTGCTGTGTGCGCAGGTGAGTGCTGCCGCCGAAGGTCGGAACTTTGTAGTGCCAGATGACGTCAAGGAGCTTGCCGCAGCTGTTCTGCGGCACCGCTTCGTGCTGCAACCAGACGCCGAACTTGAAGGGCTAGACGCGGACCAAATCGTGCAGAACTTGCTCGCAGATGTGCCGGTTCCCGGTGGTGAAAGCGCGTGATTCCAACACGTCGGCTCGTACTGCTCACGCTTCCGCTGCTGGCGCTTAGCGCTGTGGTGTTCTTCGTTAAGTCGGCGTTAGCACCGCTGTTGGCGTTGAATGCGGTGCTGTTGTTGGTGTGTCTGCTGGATTGGCTTGCGAATCGTGGACGTGTCTCGGTCGAGCGGTCATTCAAGCCCGTCCAAGCGGTTGGACGACCGTTTTCAGTGTTGTTGCGGTTGTCGACACCGGGTCGTCGTCGTTTGTCCGTCCGCGTCGTCGATGAGGCCCCCGGGAACACGCGGGGGCTCCCATACGTGGGACGCCTCGATGCGGTGGGGCTGGAGCACACATATGAGCTGATGGTGACTGAGCGTGGGGCCCATGCGTTTGGCGTTGTGACGGTACGATTCGGTTCACCGCTGGGGTTGTTCGAGGGGCAACGCCGCATAGTGGTTGACGATATTGTTCGGGTGTACCCCAACTTCGCCCAGCTTCGGTTCAACAACATCCACAACCGCGAAGATGAACGGCGTGCGCCGGTGCGTGCGCGTCGAAAGCCGGGTGGGGAGAACGAATTCGAGCGCCTTCGTCCCTACGTTCGTGGGGACGTGTACCGGCACATTGATTGGCGTGCGACTGCCCGTCGCCAAGAGTTGGTGACGCGGGAGTTCGGCCAAGAGAGCAACCAAAATGTGTTGTTGTTGCTGGACTGCGGACGGATGATGAGTGCGAAGATGGGCGACCTGTCCGCCTTCGATCATGCCCTGAATGCCGCATTGCTCGTGGGTCAGACGGCGCTGCGTCATGGCGACCGCGTAGGAATGCTGGCGTTCGACGACAAGGTCCGAGCGTGGCTTCCGCCCAAGGCTGGCGCCCGCAATGGTGCGCGCTTGATTCGCGGTCTGTACGACGTGTTTCCGTCGGCGGGCGAGCCCGACTACGCGATGGCGTTCCGGTACTTGGCGAGCCGCGTAAAGCGACGCAGTCTGGTGGTTCTGTTCACGTCCATCGTGGATGAAGCGAGCGCAGAGCTTGCCCACCAGCTGGTCTCTGCATTGGCGCGACGTCATGTACCGGTCTGTGTGTGGGTGCGAGACCCAGACATCGAAGCGCTGCTACACAATCCAGGCGTAGACCCGTACACGCGAGGGGCTGCAGCCGAGATTGCCGGCTGGCGCGAAAAGGCCCTTGCGGACCTTCAACGGCGCGGGGCATTGGTGGTCGGCGGTGACCCCGAGGCGCTCACTCCCAACTTGTTGGCGAGCTACCTCGAGGTCAAGGCCAGACGAATTCTGTGAGACGAGCGACTAGTCGCTGCAGTTCTGGTCACTCTCGAAGCAGATGCAGCTGTTGCCTTCGAGGCCGTTGAAGTACTGCTCGGACTCATGGCCGAAGATGGCACAGTCCGCTTGTGCGCCGTTCTCGTCGCGCATGGTGACCATGAACGCGAGCGAGCCGCCGTCATTCCAAGCACAGCCGAAGAGGGTCGTGGAATCTGCGATCTGCTCGCCGATGGTTTCAACATCGTTGAGCTCGACGCCCCAGCGGTCTGAGCTGCCGTCTGCGGCAAACTCGATGTTGGTCATCTCGTGGCGTTCGTCCCACACTGAGCTGGCATTGCCTGCGTCATTGGCGGCGCCGGTCCATGCGCCGGTCTCGAAGATGTTCAAGGTCACGCCACCGGCCCAACCTTCGTTGACAACGTCGTACCACCACTGGTCTGGGTTGCCGGTGTCGCAGCCAAAGTTGATGCCGGCGATGAGTGGATCGATGGTGGTAATCGGGGTGTTGTTGCCGGTGTCATCCGTTCCGAGGATGTCTTCGAACTGGTCACAGGCGCCGAAGATGAGGGCGGGAAGGGCAATGAGGGCGGTCATGCGGTTCATGGAAACTCCTTGGTACATCAGCATGGACGCGCGACTTGGCTCCCTGTTCAACAGAGATCAGTCACGCAATGTCACGGACAGGTGGAGTCTAACGGTCCGTTGACACGCGCGCATGGGCGTTGGGGTAGGTTTCGCCACTTGTTTTAGGAGGTTGGGTGCGTCCCTTCATCACGCTCGTTGGCCTTGCTCTATTGTCCCTTTCCACCGCTGCTTCTGCAGCACCACTGCTGCTGCCAGCAGGTCAGGTGATGGGCGGTCAGGACGCTACCCTCTACGTCTTAGCGGTCGATGACGCCGGTGAGCCCATCCGGGATCTTCGCCTGCGCGGGTCGGCGTCGATTGGCGAGCTGTCAGACTGGCGGCCTGCCGGGGACGGCCTGTACGCCGTGACCTACCGGGGTCCGGTCGTTCAACAGGACACAACGGTCCGTGTCGAGCTTCGCGGCAAAGGTCCGAATCGCGAGTCGATCTCACTGACCCGTGATGTTCAAATCGCTGGCGCCTCTAGTGGTGCGACGGTCGTAGAGGCGAACCCAACTGAGCTTGTGCTCGGAGACGATGATTCGGCCACGCTGAGTCTGTCGCTTCCACCTGGAACGCAGCCATCCATGAGCGCATCCTTCGGCAGCGTGGACACGCTGACTCCTCTCGGAGAGGGACGCTGGACGGCTCGCTACCTTCCACGTGCGGTGAACTTCCCTCACGTGGCGATTATCGGCATGGTCAATGAGCGCGGAGACGGAGCCACGGTGGTGGGCATCCCGTTGTCTGGCAAGGTCCAGTTTCCGGTTGCAGCACCAGAGGGTGCCACCGTCATCTTGCGAATCGGTGACCGTGAATATGGGCCAGTACGCGCCGCATCCGATGGCGCTGCACTCGTACCCATCGTTGTGCCGCCAGGTGTGAGCATTGCCACGCAGGTGGTCGTGATCGATGGTCAAGTCACCGAGAGTGCTCTCGACCTCGCGATTCCAGCGTCCCGTCGCATTGCGCTTTTGCCGCTTCCAACTGCCGTTCCCGAAGGCAGTCAGGTCACGGTCTACGCGGCAGTTGTAGAGCCTACGGGTGAGCTGGACGCCGTTACGCTACCGCAGATCACAACGTCCGTCGGCACAATGAGCGCGGTGCGCCGTGTCTCTGCCGGTGTGGTCGCTGTGGACTGGACTGTCGATGCGTCGGACGCCACAACCGCGTCCGTCACGGTGTCTCTGCCAGACGAAGACAATCAGTCCAGCACGGTTGAGGTCGGCATTCTAGACGGTCGCCCTGCAAGCATTGAGCTGGCCCACGACGAAATTGTTGGCTCCGGCCCGCTCGCTGTGGAAGTCATTGTTCGTGATGCCGACGACCGTGCTGCTGCTGGATACTCTTTGTCCTTGCTTGGTAATGACGAGGTCAGCCTGACAGATGGTGGTCGCGGGACCTACCGTGGTGTCGCTACACTGACCCCTACGTCGAAAGACCGACTCGTCTCCGTCGCGACACCAGCAACGGGCCTACCCACAGCATCGTTGGCCTTCTCGGTGCCTCGCCGCACGGTTGCGCCAAACAGTGCGTTGCCTATCGCTGTCGTGGCCTTGGACCGCTACGGTGTGCCGGTTCCGGGTGTGGCCGTTGCGCTGGAAGTTGTGGAAGGTGGCGGACGCCTGGAGCGCACAGTCGCTACTGGTGATTCGGGTGTGGCCATGGCCCGCTACCGCAGTCCAGAGACCGAGAGTGCCGTGCGCATCGTTGCCAAGGTGGGAGACATCGAAGCGGACCTTGTGTTGGCTCAGGTCCCCGCATCTGCAGAGATTGACCTGCCGCCATTCTCGTCTTCTGATGGTGCGGCTTCGTGGCGTGCCACCTCTGCTTGGTTGGGGGGGGCACCCGAAGCCGTCGTCGCTGTGGTTGAGGCCACAGTGGAAGACCCCGAGGTCGAAGTTGCGGTCCCGCAACCACCGCCGGAAGAAACTGCGTTCGTCACCAATCCAAACGCCGCCATCCGTCTACGCGGAAGCTTCGTTGCGTCGTCGTACACCTACACTCAGGACCCCTCTGGTGATGGTGGACCGCTGTTGAACGAAGCGGTTGTTGTTGGGACGGACCTTGGAGACGGTGCAGCCACTCCATTGGGCATCGAGGTCGTCGGTCGTGGCTTTGTCGAAGCCGTGCCGTATGTCGGCATTGCCGCTCGCTATCGCTCCACTTGGTACGGCGTGACCGCCCCAGAGTTTGAGGGTGCTGTTGCCAAGGACTCGCTCCAGGTTGGGCATGCAGCTGTTGTGGGGCGCTACCCAATTCGCTTGGCGCCCTCTGTGGTGCTTTCGCCAGGTGTTCGCATTGGTGGAGAGTTTAGCGACTTTATCTACTTCACCGGTGATGTTGAGGCGCGGCAGATTGAGTACACAACGCTCTCCGTCCCCGCACTCACTATTGGTGGTGAGCTGGCCTTGGATACCGAGAACGTGTTTGCCGTCGTGAGCTACGACGGCAGCCTGGCGTACGGCAAGGACCCGTATGCGGGCCGACTGGACGTGGAGGTTGGTCTCAACGTCGCGGACAACCTGTTCCTGTCCCTTGGCGGTGGCTATGGCGCGCGTAGCATTACCATCACCGGCAACACCTCTGGCAATGACCTGGGTGTGCTGACGGACCGGCAGCTGCATGGTCAGGCCGGCTTGGGCGTTAGCTTCTAGTTGTCTGTCCCAACAAACAACGCCCCCGCTGACGTGCTGTCAGCGGGGGCGTTGTTGTCTGAATCGCGGCCGTTCTAGTCGAACAGGGCCTTGATTTCTACGCTGACGGCATCTTCATCCGTGTCGCGGGCGGCACTGATTTCTTGCACGATGAGGCCGTGGGCCTTGTCGTACATGCGACGTTCACCGAAGGACAGTGTCTTTTCACTCTTGAGCAAGGACAAGTCGCGAAGAACAGCGGCCACTTCCATGGGGTCACCTGTTTGAATCTTCGCGAGGTACTCGCGGTAGCGGCGGTTCCAGGTCTGCTTGTCAGCAGGCTTGCCGCGGTCTTTCAACACGTCGTACACGCGCTCGATGGCATCTTCTGGGATGAGGTGACGCAGGCCATTGGCCTCCGCACGGTCCACCGGGCAGGAGTAATCCATGCCGTTCTCAAGAATCTTGACGTTGTAGACTCTGTACGTTGCTTCTTCGAAGCTCATGTCTTCGATCGACCGTACGATTCCCACTCCGAGCTGCGGGACCACGCACTTCTGACCGACTTCGAATGCCATGTCGACTCCGTATTAGATAGCGGGCAGGGGTACCCCAGAGAAACCGCGCCTGCAAGGGGGGGCGCGCTACTCGGTCACCAGGATGACTGAGCCCAGATAGCGTTTCTCACCGGTGCTCGTGCTCTGTGGCCGGTCCGGTGTCAGTCGGCCCTGGGCCCAATCGGCCACAAAGTACTGGCCGGCCTGCAGTGCAAAGTGGTGCAAACTAGCGTTGGGCAGTGGCTCAACAGTCCCATCAGGTACATCGCTCGCGGTGACGCGCCAAGCTCCTGCATGCCAGCGCCAGCGTTGCGCGCACCCTTGGTCATCGAGACGAAACAGCTTCCACGGAGGTGCTTGTTGGTCGACGAAGTGCACGCTGCCTGCGGTTGCGGTTGCTGTTGTGTCCTGGGGCTGTGGTTGTGCGGCAAGGCAGTAGGACTTCTCACCGCGGTCGCCGGTTCGCAGGAGGTGTGTGCTGGGAAGGGCAGTCGCGCCTTGGTCGCTTACCCACCACAGTCCATCGCTCGGGGGCTGTGGCGTGAGCGCCAAGGTGCCTATCGAAAATGGCCCTGTCACTGGAACATCGACGGTGGTGGACAGAGCGTAGTGGGGCACTGAGTCCACCGCGATGTCCACGGTGATGAGCCCTGGCCGACAGTCCATGGCGAAGGCACCGCTGGCGTCGGTGACGGCGCTGCAGTGGCCGTCCTCAGAGTGCACAGCGATACCGGAGAGAGCGGACATGCCCACAATCTCGACGGTTCCCTCAACATGCGTTGTCCGATCACAACCCACGAGGAGGAGCGCGGTGACGACTACGCGCAGGCTCACGCGTCCGTGAGCAGGATGTGGTCGACCTTTGACATGGGCAAGATGAGCGAGACGCTCTCTTTGGACAGGGATTTGCCGCGAAGATCGAGGCATTCACTGACCGTGAGCGTCAAGGAACCCTTGACATCCGGCTCTGGAAGCGTGCCCTTGAGAACCATTGTGCCAGCAGGAACGTGAGCGTTGTCCCCACCCAAGCTGAATAGAGCGGTGCGTAAGAAGACGGTGACGTTGGACATGAGGGCCTCTGTTGTTTGCCTGACAATGGGCGTGCGGGTATCCTTCCGCCCCGTTCGCGCCAAGGTCAGGAGGTAGCAGTGCGGCTGTTTATCGGTTTGTTAGCTGTTGTGTTTACTGGATGTGTCTCTTCTTCCGAGCACGACGCTGTCGTAGCTGAGCGCGACTTGCTCGCGTCTCGACTTGCGGAGCTGGAAGGGCAGGTCGCTACATCGGACGCATCTGTCCGTCGATTGGAGCGTGAGGTCGAGGCCGCGCGCGAGGAAGGTGCGGCTGAGGTTCGTGAGGCCGCCGATCGTGCTGCCGTGCTGGCCACGCTTGGCTTGGAGCCTGGTCAGGAGCTGCGCGCCACTTTCCAGACGTCCATGGGAGACATCCAGTGTGAACTTCTCCCAGAGGTTGCACCCAAGACGGTCGCCAACTTTGTGGCGCTGGCTGAGGGAACGCGGGAGTGGACAGACCCACGCACCCGCGAGACTCGTCGCCTGCCATTGTACGACGGAACCGTGTTTCATCGCGTCATTCCGGACTTCATGATTCAGGGTGGCGACCCACTCGGTACTGGCACAGGTGGCCCCGGCTACCGGTTCGAAGACGAGACGACCCCTGAGGTCACGTTCAGTGAACCCGGCCTGTTGGCCATGGCGAACTCCGGACCGAACACCAACGGAAGCCAGTTCTTCATTACAGACAGCACGCCGAGTCATCTGAACGGCAAGCACACCATCTTCGGTCGTTGTGACATGGAGACGGTTCGTGCGATCATGGCGGTGCCCCTTACGACTTCGCCACGCGGAGAACCGTCAGTGCCCGTCAATCCAGTCGGCCTACGACACGTGTCCATCCAGCGCGGTTAGTCCGCCGCGAGCCAACGATTGCACCGTCCTCACGGCCCAAGGTGGCGCCGGACGGTCATGCTTGGTAGCATTCGCCGCCCCCGGGAGACCCATATGCGCGCCTCGTTCTTGACATTGCTTGCCCCCCTCGCCCTGATGGCGTGCCCCGCACCCCCAGAGCCCGAGGATGAGTGCGCGTTGGACCTCGACAACTTGGCGGGGTCCGAGTGGATAATGAACGAAGCGCAGCAGGACGGAACGACCATGGCCAACCCCATGGCACGTGGTCGCTTCTACATGGAAGAAGACACGCTGATGCTCGACTACACCATCAAGTCGCCGTCGGACGTCTACACCTACACGTGCAAGCGTCGTGAAGATCAGCTGATCTGCCGTGACCCGAACAACATCCTCGGCTGGTGTGCCGCTCTCGAAGGCCATGAGCTCGGATCCTGCACCAAGTCCCGCCTTCGCGACTTGGGCGCTCGCGGCGAGACGGATGAAGAACTGGTGGAAGCCATGCGCGCCGCCAAGGCCGCTGCAGAAGCCGCTCACGAGCAAGGCGCTGGTGAGGCCTTCAGCCTGGGCAACAACAACATGGGCAACAAGCTCCAAGGTGTTGTGTACGTGAACATCCAAGAGGGATGTCGCATGGTCTTCATCGACAACTACCGTGCTCTGTACAACGGTCGTTGGCTCGAAGACAGCAACCCAGTTGGAACCAACCCGTTCATCCCGGCAGAAGGCGAGTTCTTGTGGGAAACCTGCACCGACTACCAAAACGTAGTCGTGACCGAAACGGCGGAGCGCCCGGAAGCACAGCCTGAGGCGAAGAAATTCACCATCGGCACAGAGCTCCACTACCACTTCGCCGGTACCAACTCGGCAACGGTTGAAGAAGGCTGTACCTACGACCTCGAAGCGTTCGCCCAGTGGCGTCCAACAGCGGCACGCGCAGTCACCGCAGGTGAAGACGGCAAGCTTGATTGGCACGTCAGCCATACGTGGACCGGCCTCGACATGATGAAGCTGGTCAACCCAGTGAACCCAACGTCCATCTACTCGCTGGTTCGCTACAAGACGTGTGGCGAGACCGAGCGCGAAGTCATCGACACCATCTGCATTCCAAGCGAGTTCGAGGGTGGCACTCCGCTTCCTCCGCAGGAAGGCGAGGGCACGGATGTTGAGGGTACCGGCGGCGACGCCGAGTAGCCCGATTGGGTCTCTGATTTCTCGGTGTCTCTGGCTCTGGGCGTCTGTGAGTTCTCGGTGTTTCTGACTCTGGGCGTCTGTGAGTTCTCGGTGTTTCGGGAGGTCAGCTATCAGCTATCAGAGGTCAGAGCAGACGCCTTCGGCGCCAGCATTTGAGCGCGGTGTCTGATAGACAGTGGATCCGAGGCCGATTGCTGCGTTCTCGGTGTTTCGGGAGGTCAGGAGACAGAGCGCCGGGCGCAACATCCGTCAGCGCTTCTCAAGACTGGCGGCGCCGGCGGAGTTGGGACGGTGAAGAGCTCGCCGGCCAGCTTGTCTGGCCTGCTCTGACCTCTGTCCTCTGACTTCTGACATCCGCCAAGCTTCGCTCTGACTCAAACCTCATAGGTTTGATATTGAACGTGTGTTCAGTGCGGGCTACACCCCAGGTGTGTACGCCGAACTCCTGGGTCAGACTCAATTCTCGTTGCTGCGCGGTGGGTCCAGTCCAGAAGACATGGTGCGTACTGCGGCAGAGGCTGGCGTTGCACATCTAGGACTTGTGGACCGAGATGCGGTGTACGGGCTGGTTCGTGCGCACAAGGCAGCTGAAGAGCACGGTATCCATCTTGTCTGTGGCGCTACGGTGACTCTTGCAGGGGCTCCACCCGTGAGCTTGCTGGTACAGAACCGTCAGGGGTGGGCGGCGCTGTGTCGCTTGTTGACGGATGCGCGCCACAGTGCAGAGAAGGGACGGGCGGAGACGACCGTCGACCGGTTGTTGGTGCAGTCAGAGGGGCTCTTTGTGGTGTTGCACCACGGTTGGACCGCTGCGCGTAGTGAGCGCATACGAGACGGCTTTGAGGGGCGTTGTGTCGTGGCCGTCACACGCCGGTTGACCCCTGGAGACAAGCGTCGAGTGGCGGACGCGCGGGCGTTGGCAGAAGCGTTGCAGGTGCCGCTGATAGCGAGCACACAGCCCTTGATGCACGACACGAGCAAGCAGCCGGTCACAGACGTTCTCACCTGTATTCGTCGCCGCACGACCCTTGAGAAGGCGGGCCGTTCACTCATGGGGAATGCCAGCCGTGTATTGCTGGCACCGGCTGACTATGCGGACCGGTTTGCGGACCTGGCGGATGCGCGACGAGCCGCTGTGACCTTGGCTGAGAGGTGTACGTTTTCGCTCGGGGATCTGGCCTACGAATACCCTCACGAGGTCGTCCCCGAGGGGCGGACTCCGATGTCCTGGCTGACTGAACTGACCGACGACGGACTGCTCGAACGGTATCCGGAGGGCGTTCCAGCGTCTGTGCGCGCACAGGTGGCCCACGAGCTGGAGCTCATTGAGGCACTCGACTTTCCGGCCTACTTCCTCACCGTCTCTGACGTGGTGCGTTTCGCTCGTAGCCGCGGCATCCTGTGCCAGGGGCGAGGGTCTGCGGCCAACTCGGCGGTCTGCTACGCCCTCGGCGTCACGTCAGTAGACCCCAGTCGGGCCTCGCTGCTGTTTGAGCGGTTCATCAGTCGGGAACGCGGTGAGCCGCCCGATATCGACATTGACTTTGAGCATGAACGCCGCGAAGAGGTGCTCCAGTACGTGTACGAGCGCTATGGACGCGATCGCGCAGCACTGGTCAATGAAGTGGTGAAGTACCGTCTACGGTCGGCCATTCGCGACGTGGGCAAGGTCATGGGGTTGTCGCTCGACCAAGTGGGGCGCCTCGCGAAATCAACCGACCGGTGGTCTGCAGGACCGGACACGCCGCTCGACGACTTGGTCCGTGAAGGGGGACTCGACCCGGCTGACCATGCTGTCAGGCTCACCTTGGACGTGGCCGCAGAGCTTCGCAACTTCCCTCGTCATCTGTCCATTCATGTGGGTGGGTTCGTCATCACCGAGACGCCGTTGGTGGAGCTCTGCCCCGTTGAGCCCGCGAGCATGAAGGACCGAACCGTCATTCAATGGGACAAAGACGACATCGACGTGCTCAAGTTCGTCAAGGTCGACCTGTTGGCCTTGGGAATCCTCACAGCGGTACGCAAGGCCTTTGGTCTGATAGAGCAGGTGACCGGAACGACCTATGCATTAGCGACGGTTCCACCTGAAGATCCTGCGGTGTACGACATGTTCTGTCGTGCTGACACCATTGGGGTGTTTCAGATCGAGAGCCGTGCACAGATGTCGATGCTCCCGCGTCTCAAGCCGCGATGCTTCTACGACTTGGTCATCGAAATCTCCATTGTCCGGCCAGGCCCGATTCAAGGAGGCATGGTTCACCCCTACCTGGCACGCCGCAACGGCGACGAACCCATCGACTACGCGCATCCCTCCCTTGTACCTGTGCTTGAGCGTACGTTGGGAATCCCGCTCTTCCAGGAGCAGGTCATGGAGATGGCCGTGGTGGCCGGTGGTTTCTCTCGGGGGCAGGCAGACCAACTTCGCCGGTCTATGGGGGCCTGGCGAAAGCGTGGACGACTCGATGAGCTGGGACAGAAGCTGGTCGAGGGCATGGTGGAGAAGGGGGTTGCTCGACCCTATGCCGAGAGCGTCTTTCAGCAGATCTTGGGCTTTGGCGAGTATGGATTCCCGGAGTCCCACGCAGCGAGCTTCGCGCTTATTGTCTACGTTTCAGGGTGGATCAAGTGCCACCATCCGGCAGCGTTTGCCGCCTCTCTCATCAACAGCCAACCGATGGGATTCTATAGCCCCCGTGCCATCATCGCAGACGCGCAACGACACGGAGTGCTGGTCCTACCTGTGAGCGTTGTGGAGAGTGACTGGGACTGCACCCTGATTCTGGAGCCCGCCGACAACCCGCCTCTACGGTTGGGCATGCGACTGGTGAAGGGGCTGCGAAAGGACGCTGGACTCGCGGTGATGACGGCGCGGGAGTCCGGACCGTTTCTGTCGCTTGCCAACTTTGCAAGGCGTACTCGACTGGACCGAGGATCGCTGGAGAAGCTCGCCCATGCCGATGCCTTTCATGCACTTGGCGTGGACCGGCGAAAAGCGTTGTGGGAACTTCAGGGGCTGTGGACGGGACTCCCGTTGTTTGCGGGGCTGTCGCGTCGAGAGCCAGAACCAAATATTCCAGAGGAAGAACCTTATCAAGCACTGCAGGCGGACTACCGCTCCGTTGGGTTGTCGGTCGACATGCACCCCTTGCAGTTCTTTCGTGAGGGACTGCATGAGCGGAATGCTGTGGAGATTGCCTCGCTGACTGGAATGCCCTCTGGGCGAAGGGTTCGGATTGGTGGGTTGGTGTCGAACCGGCAGAAGCCAGGGACTGCGAATGGCGTCACGTTTATGACCCTCGAAGATGAGACTGGAGCGGTGAACGCCATCATCTGGCCCAAAGTCTGGGCAGAACATCGAAAGCTCGCTCGAAATACGTCGCTCTTGGGCGTGGAGGGGACACTGCAGCGCCAAGGTGACGCGCTCTCCGTGCTGGTTCAGACGTTCTGGGCACTTGAGAAAATACCCTCATTGAGAGTTCCCTCACGAGACTTTCGCTGACAAGCCGGGGGGTGCATGGTCGTCAAAGCGCTGTTGTTGGGATACGCTCGGGCGGCCGCGGGCTCGGTCCGCACATCGCCTAGAGGATTCGCCATGACACGCGCCATTGTTGCTCTTTCCCTTGTGCTCTTTGCTGCCTGTGAAGGCAACGGAGATGGCTCCATCGTGTCCGAGAATACAGACCCAACGTCTGACCTCAGCGTGCCGTTTCCCGAAGTCGACACCGCGTTGCCTGATTTCGACACGGACACTGACGTCGATACGGACACTGACGTCGATACGGACACTGACGTCGATACGGACACGGACACGGATACGGATACCGACACGGATTCCGATACGGACACAAGCGCCGATACCGGAACTCCAACACGCTAGTTCCGCCCGTCTTGGCGGCTTGATAGCTAATAATCCGGGCTCTTGGGCCTGGATACGACATGGGCGCGGCTCCTGCACTTCACTGCGGGGCCGCGCCTGTTGTCGTTTTGGGCAACGTGTTCGGATGTCAGTGGGGCTTCCGCGAGGCGGTCTCGCGAATTCTTCCCCGCGAAGCATCGATCCACAGTTGCTCCATAGGCGATTTATTTTTGGGACGAACGGAGCGGCGACTTGATCGGGTCTACGTTGGCTCCATCACCTTCCGTCCATAGTGCAGATTGGAGATAAGTCTGCCTTTTAAGGCTGGTTTTCAAGGTTTGCTGGCAGATCGTCCACAGGGTGCGGGTAGTTTACGATCGGGTGAGAACCCACTGAAAAACTCGTCTTCAGAGCCTTGCCCTTGGATCTGCGACACAGTACCAAGGGGGCGTCGGCTTACCGACACCCAACAATCCCTTCCCCCAGGGACAGGTCCTTCTGTCCCAACTGTGTCGCACGAAGGACGCGGGCCCCCGTGGCCTTCGTGCGTACCCGCCCGCAAATCGACGCTCGGAATCTGGTCAGTGTGACCCTCCGAGACCGCCTCGGCGCGGTCTCACCCGGACCTTCCCCCTTTCCGGTTACACGCTGCAATGACACCGGGCGCCGTTTTTGTGGTTGAGTGGCCCCGTGAAACTTCGACAGGTCATCGCCACCGTTGTGGTCATTGGGATTGTGGCAAGCGCGAGCGTCGTAGGCGCTCCCTATGCGGCAACATGGCACTGGCACTGGCAGTCGGGTCGTGACGCGTCAGGAGATGCGTGGGAGAACTGCGAGGACCCCGGTACGGCGGCTCTGTTTCGTGCAGTCGCCCAAGACCTGGTCCTAGACTGCCCCACGGACGACTGGCTGGTGTGGCTCGAAGAGGACTTGAGTCGGCTCGGCGCCCGCGCTTGGGCGGATGAGGTCCTCGCAGAGCCGACCGTGTCTCCACTGGTCCGAATGCGGCTGAATTTCTCGTTGTGGCGGGCCTTCGACCGGCCACCACGGCACCTACCCGCCCTTCTGGAATCGCAGGCCATTCCGACTGTTGAGCGCGAGTGGATGTGGATGTGGCTCGATCGGCAGGAGGTCTTGCCGTCGTGGGTAGACGTGCCCCTGGCTCAAGATGTTGTTGGAGCCTCATTCTTGGTGGGCGATGACATGACACCTGGGCAGTGGCTGGGTTGGTTGTGGAGGGGAACAGGAGCTTCCGGGAGTGTTCCCTCTGCACTGCGTGCAGCAGCCGTCGTGCGCGCTTCTCAGGAGCTTGAGAGCGCGGCACCCATGTCCGTGGAACGTCCGTTGTGTCGGCTCGACACAGATGACTGCATCCGAGAGTTGGTGGCTGTTGGAGAGCTTAGCCTTCGAGCGGATGCGCGGTCGTGGGATGGCGGTCCAATGGGTATCGAACGGCTGACAGAGGCCCCAGAGCTTGCCTTGGCCACAGCGCTGTGGCGGGCCAAGTACGGGGAAGATGATTCGTCACACGAGTCCGCGGCCTGGTGGTTGAAAGCTGTGGCACGGTGGGCCGAGACCTCAGGTGGTAGCCACCTTATTCCGGCGTTGGCATCACCTGTCGCGTCCGAGCTGGCGGCTCCTGTTGAACCCGGTCAGTGGGGAGATCCGGCGGCAGTCCTGGGTAGTCGTCATGGCAGCCCATGGGCAACAGCACTTGCGGCAATGACCCTTGGACACATGCTGGATGAGGAAGTGTCGGTTGCCATGACGCCAACGGCGGTCGAACTGTCGGTTGCTGGCGTGCAGACATCGGTGGATGCCTGTGGGCGGGTCCTGGGGAGCGCGGGCGTGGGCATTGCCGTCTCCGAGCGACAGGTCCTTGCTCGTGCTGCTGTGGAGGCCGCTGGAGACGCTCGTCAACGTGGAGACGCCGCCGCAGAGTCCCGGTTGCTGGGACTTGCCGAGCGTTCAGAGGCGGATGCCTTTTCAGGGTTTGCACAGGTGGCCGCTGGTGACGCCCCTGGCACCGCTGGGCACACACTCGGCATGCGTATTGGCCGGACGGCTGTACCGACCGACAACGCTCGTGAATGGTCAGACGCTTGGGATGCACTTGCCGACGACGGGTGCCCGCCGCTGGTGCCGTAGTCGCCTGTAGTCCTGGGTTTTAGCCCGGGTAGACGCAGACGTGCAGGTAGCCTTGTGGGTACCCAGTGGTCTTCTGGCCGACCTCAAAGTCCACGCCATGGAGCGACATGCCCTGGTCGATCTGCTGCCCGACCCATTGGCCGACTTCTGTGGTGCGGTCGGAGGTGTCCAGGACGGAGCTATCGCCAACGTCCACGAGGAAGAGTCGGCAGACCAAGCGGCCGCCTTCCGACGACACAATGATTGGAGCAGGTTCCTCTTCGATTGCCACAGGGGCTTCGGTGTCAGCCTCTGCCTGTGCACCTTGCTCGACTTCATCGTCCTGAGCCGCGGCCGTGGGGACCTCGGGCATGAACCGAATGGCCAGCGCGCCGAGCGCGAAGGCGGTTCCCAAGAGTGCGTACAACTGCCAGCGCGACATGAGTCTCCCGTCTACAAGATGGGCGGCTTATCCTATCGCTGCGTTTGTCACCCCGACTGTGCCTGCAAAGTGGCCAGTGGTGACGCGACACGATGACGCGGGGAGTACGTAGTGGCGGCGGGATTTACATGGTCGTGGAGCCGCTATCGTACGTTCGCGACCTGTCCTCGGCGCTTTTGGTTGTCTGTGTACGCAGCCCCGTTGGCCAAGCGCAAGGGGGCGGGGCATCCTGATTTTGAGGTGTGGGTACAGCGCCACTTGATGGGGGCTGCGCAATGGGCAGGGCTTGCTGCACACGAAGCGGTGGAGTGGACCCTCAAGGGAGCGGTTGAGGGGAGGGCTGTGCCACGGCAGGGCGTTGTGGACCGCACCATGCGCCAAGCTAGGCGTGTTCTGGAGATGTCGAACGGGGGCTATTTTCGAGGAGACCCAAAGACGTTTCGTGGCTTTGACGCGCACTACTATGATGTAGAATTTGATGGTCAGGCTGCACTTCAGACACTCCAGAGCAAGGTCGAGAGCCTTCTAGACCATCCGATTCTTGCCCGATTGTTGGACGTGCCTGAGCGAATTGAAGAGGTGGAGCGCCTGTCGCGCATTCGACTCTGGGGCATTGATATCTGGCTGTCGCCGGATGTTGTTGTAGCGGATGGCAAGGGTGGGTTTGTGGTTGTCGACTGGAAGACGGGGCGCAACCATTCCAATGACGTGGTGGATGGGCAGCTCGGTCTGTACGGTGTGTATGTGATCGACCGCTTGCTCAAGGTCCGCGCGGACTCGGGACGGCGACTGCCGGTAGATCGGGTGCAAGGGTTGATGGCTGGGCTCGGCGAACCTGCCTTTCGGAACCTCCCCTTGGCGATGGAGGACGTGTTTGCCGCCAGAGACGCAATGTTGGGATCGACTCCGAAAATGCGTGGCGATGGCCTTGAACGTGATGGCGAGATTCCGAAGATGGAGGGGTATCCAAAGATACCGCCGGGAAGCAGCCCGTGTAGTTGGTGCTCGTTCCGTCGAACGTGTGAGCGTGAATGACCAAAAACTGTCCGCCTACCCAAAAATGAGGCTGACACGTGCACGGATGTTCAGTATGTTGTTGGTGTCACCTCGGAGGACACCATGGCTCCCATCATTCGCCCACTCGATTCGCAGATTGAAGCTACGCCCACGGCCGCTGTGCTGTCGATGAGCGGCGGCCCACGTCATCACTTCGTGGTGACTCAGCCGGGTGAAGTGAACGGAGCGTTGGTGCGCGAAGGTGACGTCTTGGTGGTCGGCGGGCGTGCTCGTCCGGGTGACGCAGTGGTGCTGCTTGCTCGTGGCATGGGAAGGCCACGAGTCGGCAGCATGGCGTACGATGGCCTGCGTGGGGACGCAGGTGAGCCGTGTAGCGCTGCTCGGTGGGTTCCCGCCGGCCGCCTGTTGGAAGTCGTTCACAGCCCACCTCAAGCGCTACCCGCTCAGGGGGGGCAGCTCACCTTGGAGTGGGGCGCTCGTGCGGCGTAGAGAATCGTAGGTGTGGGTGGAGGTCGTCGCTAAACCCGCTCGAAGCGACCCATCCGAACCTCACCTAGCGAAGGTAGACGTTGCCTTGCCACCATGGGTACCAACCTTCCGATTGGCTGCCCCATTCGCCCCAACCCAGTCGGAACTGACTGGTCTGCGGAACCGTGTAGATGCGGTCGCTGTTGGGCCACGTGTGGGTGCAGTTGTGGCAGCTAACAGTCGCAATATTGCGCTGGAAGCTATCTACTGGTCCCGTTTGAGTCGCTGAACCGAAGGACACATCGCCGTAGTTTCCACCACTCGCAGCGTTCCAGTCGATCTGGCTGAAGCCACCAAGATCGGACGTGTTTGCGCTGTTGGACCCGTTCGCCCGAATCACCCAATCGCGCATGGCAATCTCAGTGAAGCCAGGGTTGTAGGTGAAGGTGTAGGTGTAGGTGTGGGCGCCGCTACCGTCGCGGGTGAATGGCCGACAGCTAGCGTCGATGCCTTCGGTGCCTGCGGCGTCCACTGCCACCATCTGGGCGTTCCATGTGTCTTGAGCATCACATGGGTCGATGACCGTCCAGCCGCCGCCCTCAAAGGTCATGTCGCAGGTGACCTGAACAGGGTCAATGCCGCCACCATTTACCCAGTACTCGCCACTCGGCAGGTCAGGGTAGTCGGTGTTCAGGGTGAGACAGCTTTCGCCGGCGGTCTCTGCTGTTTGGCCACAGGTGATGAGCAATGGGTTGGTGTCATCACAGTCTAGACCGTCCGACTCGGTCCGACTGCGCTCGCCGTCGCCGTCTTGGTCGAAGTCGTCGTCTTCCCCGCAGTCTTGGTCAATGCCGTCGTACCAGATCTCGGTGAGGTTGGGAGACCGGCCAGCGTCGTTGTCGTCGCAGTCGAGTAGCTGGATGACACCGTCGTTATCGAGGTCATCGTCTTGGGTACTGTCGTCACAGTCGTCGTCGATTCCGTTGTAGGCGGTCTCGGTGAGGCCAGGGCTGCGCGTCGCGTCGTTGTCGTCACAATCGGTGTTGGCGTTGAACCCATCCCCATCCAGGTCGTTGTCCCGGGTGCTTTCGTCGCAGTCGTCGTCCACGTTGTTGTAGGGGGTTTCGTCCACGCCTGGGTTGCGTGCGGGATTGTCGTCATCGCAATCGTTCGCAACGCCGAATCCATCGCCGTCTAGGTCATCGTCAGCGGTCTCGTCGTCGCAGTCGTCATCCAAGCCGTTGTAGGGGTTTTCGATACGTCCGGGGTTGCGAGCTGGGTCGTCGTCAGCGCAGTCGGTCGCAATACCGAATCCGTCGTCGTCTAGGTCATCGTCAACGGTCTCGCCATTGCAGTCGTCGTCCACGCCGTTGTAGGGAAGCTCTTGTGCGTCGGGGCCAACGTTCGGGTCGTTGTCGTTGCAGTCGGCATCCGCGTTCACACCGTCGCCGTCTAGGTCGTCGTCTCGGGACGTGTCATCGCAGTCGTCGTCGATGTTGTTGTAGGGGACTTCTGTGGCATTGGGGTTGACGTCAGGGTCGGTGTCGTCGCAGTCCTCCAACGCACCAAAGCCGTCGCCATCTAGGTCGTCGTCGAGGGTGAGCGGGTCGCAGTCGTTGTCGACGCCATCGTATGGGGTCTCTCCGTTGCCTGGGAAGGCGTTGGAGTCGCTGTCATCGCAGTCTTCGGCATCGTTGACACCGTCGTAGTCGAGGTCGTCATCGGGGGTGAGCTCGTCACAGTCATTGTCGATACCGTCGTACACGAGCTCCACGCCGTCGGGGGAGACGTCTGGGTCGGTGTCATCGCAGTCGTCCTGTAGGAGGAAGCCGTCACCGTCGAGGTCGTCGTCCACAGACTCCTCATCGCAGTCGTCATCTACGCCGTTGTAGGGCTGCTCTTGTTCCTCTGGGTTGACCAGAGGGTCGAGGTCGTCACACTCTTCGCAGGCGGCGAAACCGTCGAGGTCGGCATCTGTGTATCCGACGCTTCCGTCGCAGTTGTAGTCAACAGGGTCCGAACAGTCATCTTCGATAGCGTTGGGATAAATAGCGCTGTCGGTGTCGTCGCAGTCGGTGTCGTCTTGCACGGTTCCGGGAGGCGGTGTGCAGTCGGTGAGGGTCGACAGAGGGTCGCCGTAGCCGTCTCCGTCTGCGTCTACGTAGTAGATGAACTGGTTGGCCGGGTCGTCTTCGTCGATGGCCCCGTCGCAGTTGTTGTCGATGCCATCGCAGATCTCAGGCGCGCCGGGGAAGGTGCTGCCGTCGGCATCATTGCAGTCGAGCGCTGCTGGAATGCCGTCAGAGTCGCTGTCCGCGTTTGGGTCCACGACGTCGGGATTTTCGAGGGTGGTCCGGCAGCCGACGAGGGCTAGGGCGAGCAGTAGATGATGTGTACGCATGCGGCAGAGTGTACCGGCAAGACACGGTCGGCGTCGACCAGAAGTCGACGAGGCCTAGCTGTTCGCGGTCTGTGCGATGAAGCGGGCCATGGCGCGAACCCGCTCAACGTCTAGGGGACGGTCCAGCCGGCTGTCTTCGTGCAGCCAGGTGCCAACCACCACAGCGTCTACGAGAGGGGCCAGAGCGGGGAGGGTCTCAGGGGTCACTCCGCTTGCGGCCCAGATTGCATGGTCTGGAATTGCCTGGCGGACAGTGGTGACGAGTGCGGTATCAATCGGCTGGCCCGTGCCGCTTCCAGTGACCAAGACCGCGTCTGCACATGCGCGCAGGGCGGTGTCTTTGGCGGTCTGGGTGAGGTCGAGTGCGCCAAGCGGGCTTGCGTGCTTGACGGCGATGTCTGCGGCAATCCGTGTGGAGACGCCCAAGCGGCGCTTGAGGGCTACGGTCTCGCGGGCACGGCCACTGATGACGCCTTGGTCCGTCACCATGGTGCCCGTGTGAACGTTGACGCGGATGAAGTCGGCTTGCACGGCGGCAGCGATGGACAGCGCCGCGATGGGGTCATTGCGCAGTACGTTGATGCCCAGGATTTGGTGGTCCATGCGGTCGCGCAGTCGGACAGCCAAGTGGGTCATGTAGGCGATGGTGCTCGCATCAACGGTTGTGGCTTCGTAGGGTCGGTCGCCCAAGTTCTCAACGATGAGGCCGTCTACGCCGCCTTCCAACAAGGCGTCAGCGTCGCGCATGGCGGCGCTGAGGACATCCGAGAAGGAGCCCGTGCTTAGCGGAGCTCCAGGCAAGGCTGGAAGGTGGATGACCCCGAGAAAGGCGGGGGCCGCTGACGGCCGATGTTCGAAGGCGTTCACTAGATTAGCCAGATCAGTGTGACGAGAATGAAGACCGGCGCAAGGAAGACCGTTGCGTAGCCAACGTATCCGAAGAACGACGGCATCTTGTAGCCACTGGACTCGGCGATGGCGCGAACCATGAAGTTCGGACCGTTGCCGATGTAGCTACCGGCACCGCAGAACACGGCACCCAGGGAGATGGCGACGAGGACGGGGGCCGAGGGACCGGAGGCCAGCGGGCCAAGAGCTTCGGCGGTGCAGCCAATCGTGGGATCGCTACAGGCTAGCGATGCAAAGGTGACGTAGGTAGGCGCGTTATCGAGGAACGCAGACAAGCCGCCTGTTGCCCAGAAGTACTGCCAGGGTTCCGTCAGGCCAATGGCACCACCGTGGACGGTGAGAAGGGCGGTGGCTGGGATCATGGCCACGAAGATACCGAGGAACAACGCGCCCACTTCAGCAATGGGGCCCCATTCGAACTTGTTGCGCTGTCGAATCGACCGACTGGTCATGGCCATGGAGATGCCGGCGAGGCCGAACATGGCAATCTCCCGCACGTAGTAGTCGCGGAAGCCGGGGTGCTCGGAGTCTGGAGAGAGAAGGAGAACCGCGGCAATCACGCCGCCGAGAAGCAGGAAGTTCAGGTTGCCTTCGAGGCCCAATGGCTCCACGTTTCCGTCGTCGCGCTTGAGGTCGGCCGGGGATTCCTTGCGGTACATCAAGGTATCGAGCACGTAGAACATGCCCAAGAGCAGGAGGACGACCGGAAGCCAGATGCTCCACAGGTTGAACAAGGTCCAGAAGAACGGCACGCCGCGCAGGTAGCCGAGGAACAGCGGTGGGTCGCCAATTGGCGTGAGGGCACCACCGATGTTGGACACCAAGAAGATGAAGAACAGCGGGATGTGCCAGACGTGCTTTCGGTCGGCATTGGTGCGCAACATTGGGCGGATGAGCAGCATGGAGGCGCCGGTCGTACCAATGACGTTCGACAGCACGGCACCAATCAAAAGGAACAGTGTGTTGACCGAAGGCTTGGCCTGAAGGTCACCACGCAGCAAGATGCCGCCCGAGATGACGTACAGCGACCCGAGCAGTGCGATGAAGCTGACGTACTCGGCAATGGCGTGAGCCAGGCCGTGGTTCGCGGCGTAGGCAAGACCATGGTCATCCGTCACCAACAGGTAGATCAGGTAGGCGAAGACGGGGCTCGCCCAGCCGACGGCAACGATGAGCTGGTTCTTGGTCTTGTGCCAGAAGTGTTCAGCAAAGATCGGCATCAGCGCGATGGATAGCAACAGGCCGGCGAAGGGAAGGACCGACCAGATCGGTAGGAAGTCGCCAAGGTTCGCATGTTCGACCCCGTCTCCGTGGGCAGGGTCTGATGCCCAAGCCACTGCGGGAACCAACACGGAAAGCACCGTGGCGAGGGTGAACGTCCAGCCGACGCGCCACTGCTTACGCAGGGCCACTGAGAGTGAGTGCAACACGGTTCCGCCTCCAAGACCGCCTAGCTAACCCAAAGCATGCGCCCGATAGGCGAACCCGGCGGCTGCAGACGGACAACTCACTGTCGGTTGACGTGACCGGTACTTTAGAGCGTGGTCTTGGCTCTACTGCACGTCTGAGAGCGGCAGCAAGTAAAGCGTGCTCAGTGTGTAGGTTCCGTCTTCAATCTGGGCGGACGGGTCACCGGCAGGCATGCCGTCGAACTGGGCGTCGGTGCCCAACACTCCGAAGAGGTAGACCGGTTCACCGGCGCCAAACTGGGCCAGCGCGCTGTACAGGGCACCGCCATCGTCTTCGAAGCCGGCGCTATCTGCGGCCGACGCGAGCTGAGCGTCGTAGGGAGCTGCTCCGAGCCCCAGAGTTGCAGGGACCGGGGCGTCGCAGTTGAGAGCGGCTGTGGTGTCTCCCTGGGCGAGGCTCAGGGTCCACCAGCTCGACGCGGTGACATTCGGATCATCTACGACGCTTGGCTCGACAGACACAACCCAGACGTCTGCGGTGCACAGCTCAAGCTCGCTGGCAAACAGGGTGATTTCGAGTCTGGACTGCTCGGCGATGATGTTGCCGTCGACCACTGTGAGCACGCCCTGGAGGGACGCGAGGTCGGCGTCTTCTCGGTTTGGACCGTCAGCTTCTGGAGGTGCCGTGTCGTCGACCGTTTCCATGTCAAAGTCGTTGTCTTCATCTGCTGGGTTGGCCAACATGCTGGCCTCATCCTTACAGGCGAAGAGCGAGCCGAGCATTGCTGTGAGAAGAAGGGTGCGAGTCATGGACATCATCGTAGCCTCTGTTTGCCGAGTCGGCTTGCTACTGATGGTCTGCAAGACATGTGCCGGGACCCTTCGATCGCCTAGGTACGCGCGTTGTGGCAATGGTCTGGCCGATGCGCTCGCCAGCAACCGGACATTCATGTCACAGCGTGAGGTCCCACAACAGGGTGGGGCGCAGCTGAAAGGGCTCATCGCCTGAGAAGGTGCCGTCGCTGGTGCTTGCGCGATTTTCATCAAGCGCTGCCGGCCATGCCCACCCGTACGGTTCCCATCCACCACCGTAGTCGGCCTGTACGATGGACGACTGGCCCGGGTAGGGGGCCTCTTCGTTGGCGGCGGGTGTGGGGAGGGTCAGGTTTAGACCTTCAAGGGCGAGGTAGCGGTCATCATTCGGACCTTCGCAGTCCGTCTCTTGCAGACGGGTCTGCATGTTCCAGGCAAGGTCACACCCGTCGCAGTCGGTGGGGGTTCCATCGATACGCACGACGACGGCACACACGTAGTGACGCTCGTTGTAGCCATTGTCCCAGCCCGACCGGTACAGCTGCCAGCTCTGAAAGCCGAGAATGCCACCGTCAGCCACCGGCTCTACCCAAATGGGGTCGACCGCCCAGGCAGCCGGACCGTCCGATGCTGAACAGGCGCTCAAGAGGGCTATGATGACTAGGGCTGCGCGCATGTGGACCTCACAAGGTGGGCGAAATAACGCGGCACATGGACAAGGGGTGCGGATGTTGTGGTTGTGGACGAGCTTGGCCATGGCAGCGTGCCCGGAAGACCCTGACGCGGTGGTTGTAACGGCCACTGCTGCCGTTGAAGTTGCCTTTGTACATGTGGATGACGAGGCATTCGGTTTGGCTGCGGAGCAGCTTCGGCAGGCACTGCCGTGTTCGGAGCAGACCTACGACCGCGAGGCCGCGCTGTTCTTGCACCGCGCTTATGCGCTGATGTCCTTTGTCGATGGTGACCGGACCCAGACCCAACGCAGCTTTCGTGCGCTGCGTCGGCTAGATCCCTCATGGGTACCGCCGGAGGCGCTCATTCCTCCCGGGCACCCACTGTCCGCGATTTGGCAGATGTCCCAACCCATTCCCGGCGCCGAACCCGTGCGCGTTGAGCTCGCCCCAGATGGTGGCTGGCTCGTAGACGGTCGTGTGCGAGACGCCGTGCCCATTGATGGTGGCTTCCTGCTTCAGGGACTGGATGAAGACGGTGGGGTCTTGCTCACTGGGTACTACATGTCGCCCTCTGAGATTCCCCTGGCAGACATCCAGGCCTTCGCTGCCGTGCCTTCACGCGTCTCTCCAAAGCGAAAGCGAGCGCGACTCATCGGCTCGGTGGCGTCGGGTGTGGTGTTGCTCGGTGGTGGTGCCATGCTCGGACTGGCCGCTCAACAGGCGTCGACCCTGTCGGAGGTTCCGATTGGTCAAGTGCCGGAAGTCGAGCAGCGGGTGCAGACGTTTTCGACGGTTGGAGGCGTACTCCTGGGGGTCGGTGGCGCCGGTGCGATTGTTACCTGGGCGGTTCCATGGTGAGCAGGAACTCTGCCTCGACACCAAAGACGAAATCCACGTGCCACAGAGCATCCGGAATCTGAGCGGCGTCGTCAGCCAGCAGAGGTTCACCGGTCTGTAGGTCGAACGCGGTTGCCCGGTTGTTTGCGACATACCCGCCGGGTGCGCTGTCCTGTAGAGCGTCCCAGGCAAAGCCACCGCCGAGCAGAAATGGCTCCACATCTGCGCCGAAGTCGTCGCCATTGGCCACTGTGTCGGCTCGTACTGCTCGTCGAACGTCGTCATCTAGCGCATTGATGCCTACGCTCCACTGCGCCTGTACGAAGCGTTGCTCCAGGTCGCCCCACACGTCGGAGTCGTACTCGGGGCACTCACCACTGCCGGTGGTCTCGTCGCTCAAGGTGTATGCGGCGAACACCTCTGTGTCCGTTGCGGCGGCCATCAGCGCGGTATCGCTGGAGACAGCCTCGGTGGTCGTCACCGTCAGTGAGCAGCTTCGGTCAGCTGTGGCGTCATCGAAGAAACGGTCATCCACCAAGACGAGTGTCAGGGTGATGGGGGAGTCGGTTGGGGGGACGGCGGTACCGTTGTCTGTCGCGAATCGTGCGCTGACGTAGACAGTACCGGGGTCGAAGAGGGAGTCATCTGGAAGAGGACTCGACTGCAGGCAGCCAGTCAGCCACACAACGGTGGCACAAACAAGCTGCCTGCAGTGCAAGGGGTTCACCAAACTAGAGGGTGAAGACGCCGTCGATGCCCGCGCCGAAGAACGCAGAGATGCTGTACACGCCGGACGGAACGGTTCCGTCGCTGACGTCAGCAGTGGTGATTGGGGTGAGTGTGTCACCGTCACCAGCGTCCGTTGGGTTGTAGTCGCCGCTGTTGTCGACGTCGACGTAGGTCAGCTTGCGGTTTTCATCAACACCGAAGCCGCGTGTGTAGTTGAAGTTGAGGAACTGGCCTGGGTCTTCTGCACCCTGGCTGACGTGGAAACCGCCGCCCATGACGTAGGGGGCCCAGTCTTCGTCCCACTCGGCCTGGCTGAGTTGGTCGATGACTGCGGCTTCCAGCTGGTCGGCGATGGGAGCGTTGGTCGTGTTCGAGATTTCGCTGATGCCAAGGCCCCAGGTGAAGGCTGCGATGCGCTCGATTAGCTCGTCAGCGGTGCCGAACACGTCTGGGTCGAAGTCGAAGTCGGAGCAGTTGCTGGAGACGGTGACGGCATCATCAAGGCTGAAGCCCGAGTAGACGGTGTCATCGCCGGCTTCGTTGACGGTCGTGAGCCATGCTGGAGCGTTCAGGACGGTCAGCGTGGTGATGAAGGTCTCGCAGGTGTCGCCATTTTCGTCTTGGAGCGTGATGGTGACGATGGTCGGTGTTTCTTCGTCGCTGTCTGGCTGGGTGAACGGACCGATGGTGTTGGACTCTGCGTCATATGCAAAGATGCCATCCACGAAGAAGCCGGTGGGCTCGTAGTAGTCAGGGGCGCGGGTGCCTTCGGTGCCGGTGTCGTCACCGGTGTCGACGATTTCTTCCTTTGGGCAGCCGACTGCGAAGGGAAGGATCATCAGGGCGCAAACAAGGGAACGCTTGGAAAGGTTCAAGGGGATCTCCATTAAGTAAGGTCGCCGTGCAAGGACGTCGCCGCGCAGGGTAGCGGCGATACTGGCGACCGGCAACGGTCAAAGCGTGGAGAATGTGTCTAGAAACGCTCGGTGCGTTCAGCGACCGGGCCTACAGAACGCCCACGACGACCAAGCCGAAGAAGATGACCACCGCCAACAGGCAGAAGAAAAGCAAGAGGATGGCGGCTATCCATCCGGGGGTCAGACCCACCTTTGCGAGTCCCGACGTGGGGGCGTGGCTTCGTGCCGCGGCGATTGCGGACTCCCGCAGCGCTCGCCGTCGTGCCTGCTCTGCCTCTTCGCTGGCCTTACGCTCGAGTTCCTGAGCCTCGGCTAGAAAGCGAGCGGCGTCTGGATGAGCGACGGACTCAGTGTTTGGGTCGAGCTCTAGGACGGACAGGTCGTCGTCATCGCGTTCGCGCTTGGTGACAATGATGAGTGCGTCGTCTTCGGCTTCAACATCGACATCTAGGTTGTGCCCGGTGTGTCGTGGCGTATCCGCGTCAAAGCTGGTGTCCGCGACGTAGGTGTCGGGGATGGTGGAGTCTACCGTGGACTCCAGCTCCGGCGTGCCATCGGGACGACGGATGATCCTGCGAATCTCCGTGAACTCTTCGCCACCAACCACGCCTGCAGCTCGTCGAGCGGCGCCGACGGCATCGTTCAAGGCGCCGAGGTCTGCGAGGTTTGTGGACTGCGTGACGTCATCGAAGGTGGCGGCCCGCGGTGGGCTGATGGGCGTCCCTGCGCGTTGGCCTTCAGGAAAGGCGCCACGAAACAGGGCCGGGAAGGCGAAGTCCGCGTCGTCATCATCGGCTTGGTCCGGGGCCATTGGGACGGGCTTCGGTTCATCGCCGATTACCGTGGCCTCGGCTTCATCATCGTCAAAGCGTGGGTGCACTGGAGTGGCGGTGTCGGAGCCAACGATGAGTGCGGAGAGCTCTGCACCGCTCAGGGTCCAGTCGGTGTCGAGGGCCCACAGAAGATCGGCCACGCGTGGGTGTTCGGGGTGGGCTCGCTGAAGGCGTTTGAGCAGGCTCTGTCCCTTCAGACGGCTTCCTTGGGACAAGTGCGCTTCCGCCAACGGGAGGAGCAGCCCAACAGATGTGGAAGACACTGGCGGGTCGTCCAGCTGGGTCACAGGCAACGACGCTTGCTCGAGCAGCTCCAACGCTACTTCATCGTCTGGTGCGCTGGACAGCACGCGCTCTAGAGGCTTGCGGGCGCGTCCAGGCCAGCCCCGCTGAACAAACATTCTTGCGGCGAGCCGCAGTGCCGCGTCTGACGGGCTGCTTCCTTCGACCAAATCCTTGAGGCGGACCCACGCACGATCGGTCTGGCAGAGGTCGAGCAGCGCGGAGACCTGTGCAAGCTGCATGTCTTCGGGAATCTCACCCGCCGAGCGCCAGGCTTCGACGAGATGGATGAACCCTCTCACATCTCCAGTTGAACGCATGTTCTGAGCCGCACGTATAATGGCGGACCGTTTTGGAAATGCGTCATGGTCGATGGAGTTTGTAGGCAACCGGATGCTCCGCCCACAGTGTACCAAAGCGGGACACTGTGGGACAGGCACCGATCGGTACTAGCTGAGCGCAGCCTTGACTTCGGCAGTCAGCGCGGGGACAACGTCGAACAGGTCGTCGACGATGCCATACGTGGCGTGCTTGAAGATTGGCGCTTCTGGGTCTTTGTTGATTGCAACGATGACCTTTGAGGTCCGCATTCCACCCAAGTGCTGGACTTGGCCACTGATGCCGCAGGCGATGTACAGAACGGGGTTGACGGTCTTACCCGTCTCACCAACCTGCTCATCGTGTCCAGCAAAGTGCGCGTCTACTGCGGCGCGAGAAGCACCGGTGGTCGCGTTCAGTGCGTCGGACAATGGACGGATGACGCTGTCGAAGCTTTCCTTCGACTTCAGCGAACGTCCACCACTGACAATGCGCTCGGCCTCGGTCAGGTCCACAGCTGTGGTTTCGGGCTTGCGACTCTCCACCAAGGTGAGGCCACTGCCTGCAAAGTCCAATGCGACTGCGACGACTTCAGCGGCGCCGCCACCTGCGGCCGGCTGGCCGAAGCTGCTTGGACGCACGGTGAAGATGGCTGGGTCTTTGCTGACGTGAACGTCGGCTGAGACCTTGCCGCCATTGGTTGGACGACGGCCAACAACGCGGCCTCCTTCCACCCGGAGGTCGGTACATTCAGTCGCCTGACCCGTGCGGAATCGCGCGGTCAGACGTGGCATGGCATCCGCACCAGTAAAGTCGGATGGGGCAAGCAGGACCGTTGCACCGGAAGCATCCACGGCTGCCTTGAGGGCGGCTGTGACGTGCAGGGTGTCGTAGGAACTGAAGTCACCACCAACAACGAAGACCTTGCTCGCACCAAACTGACCGAGGTCAGCGGCAGGAGCGTCTCCGAGGACGGCGGCAAACAGCGGCACGCCAAGGCTATCAGCAAGTTCTTTGCCCTTGCCGAGAAGCTCGGTTGCGGTGCGCTTAAAGGTTCCGCCCGCGTGGGCGGCCAATACGAGAATTCCACTCATGTCGATATCTCCACAGACGGGGTTTAAAGGACCTTCGCTTCTTCACGAAGACGACGGACGAGTTCCTTAGCGGTTGTAGCGGCATCACCCTCAAGGATGATGCAGTCGCCACGCTCAGCGGGGGGCTCGTAGTTGCTCAAGGTCACGATGGGAGCAACGTCGTCCGCGGTCAGGCCGAGGTCAGCGAGGCTCTTGGTTGCGAGTGGCTTCTTCTTGGCCTTCACAATCATCGGGAGCTTTGCGTAGCGTGGCGAGTTCAAGCCACGCTCTGCGGTGATGACCACCGGCAGGTTGCCAGTAATCACTTCTTCGACACCACCACCGACTGCGCGGACGGCCTTGAAGGACTCGCCGTCCAGCTCAAAGTCGGTCACGAAGGACACGTGTGGCCAACCGAGAAGCTCGGCGACCATGGCTGGAACCTGGATGTTGTTGCCGTCGCTGGCGCGCTTGCCTGTGAAGACCAATGTGCAGCCTTCGGCTTCGATGGCCTTGGCCAACGAGGTCGCGAAGGACAACGAGTCGGCCTTTGCGAGGCCGTCATCTTGGATGCAGACAGCGCTGTCCGGACCCAACGCGAGAGCCTTGCGGACCTCCTTGCTGGTGTCCTGGTGCGACGCGCTGAAGAGGATGACCTCTCCGCCCGTGGCTTCTTTGGTCTGTACGGCTTCTTCGATGGCGAACATGTCGTATGGGCTGGTGGCCCACTTCACGCCCGCTTCGGAGAGGTCGTCTCCACCTGGGTTGATCTGAATCCGGCTGCTGGTGTCCGGCGTGGATTTTATGCACACTCCGATTTTCACGGGGCCTCCTAAGGTTTCGGTAAGTTGAGGACTAGGCCGTTACGCCCATGCCTCGGATGAAGATTTCGGCAACCTGTCGGGCTGCTTCGTCGATTGGAAAGCGGTCCTGCTTTTTCGAGAGGACCCACTGCATTGCGAGCTCATCCATGGCGCCGAAGAACGACCACATGGAGATGAAGGAATCAATGTCTGGACGGAAGATGCCGGCGGCTTGGCCGTCGCGAACGATCTGTCCGAAGACGTTGAGGTAGGCCCACAGCTTTTCGGGCCGGTAGTCGCGTAGGAACTTGTTCGACAGACGGAGTTCGACCTGAAGCACTTCTGCGACGGCGCGGTTGTCGCGGACCTGACGAAAGTGAAACTCGGCGAACTTCCGAACACGCTCGATAGGATCGTTGACCCCTTCAAGCGCCACCCCAAGCTGCTCAAGCAGCAACTCCATCTTCTCTTCGAAGATGGACAGCAGGAGGTCTTCTTTGTTCTTGAAGTACAGGTAGATGGTGCCGTCGGCCACGCCGGCTCGCCGCGCAATGTCGCTGACGCGGGCCTGATGGAAGCCTTTTTCAGCAAAGACATCCACCGCCGCCTCGGTGATGACGCTGCGTTTGTCGGTCTTTCGCTCGGGTGCGGGGGGCATCGAAGTCCTCTGAATGAATCCTCATTCATCTATCCCACGGACCCCGGTGCGCAACGCATGCTCACGTCCTGAATCGTCAGGAACGCCACACAAGGGTGCTGACGGGAACGGCTCGCGGGATGTCGATTTTTTCGGCGTCCGTCCACGGCCGTCCTGTTCGCGCGTCAATGGCGTCCGGCCAGACCTCAGCCAGTGGCCGGTGAACGAACGGGCGCTGGGCAATACCGGGGTGGGGGACTCTAAGAGTCTCGGTCTCAATCACCTGTTCGTCCACCAGTAGGATGTCGAGGTCCAGTGGTCGGTCTCCCCAAAAGCGAGCCCGCCTGCGTCCGGCGTCCTCTTCGAGCTTGCGGCAGATCTGGAGTAAGGCCTCGGCCGTTAGCTCGGTCTCGATCTTCGCCACTGCGTTGAGGAACCAACCGCGCGCGGTTCCGCCTCGCATGGGCGGTGTTCGGTACAGTCGGGACACGCGCACAACGCGAATACCTGGCATGGCATTGAGGCGCCGGATGGCGACAGCCAAGTGAGCGACGCGGTCTCCGAGACTGCTTCCGACTCCTAGTGCTACTTCCACGTCGTCTCCGCCGCATGCGCACGGTGCTGCCAGCCGGTGACTAGGTCTGCCGGTACTGTTGGGTCTTGGCCGAGCGAGACGACCATGGCCCGTGGGAACCATGCGTCGGTGGAGTCGGTGTTGGCACCGCGTCGCAAAACGCGACGATGAACGACGACGTCAGGTTTGGGTAGCGTAGACACCATCAGCGCTCCCAGCCGCGCGGGTGTGGTGAATGCGGGGTCAAGGGACAAGCAGCTCTGCACGCGTCGGTCTACCTTCTCGGCGGTCAAGTGGCCGTCGGCATAGTCGGTGACGGTTTGGGCCCACAGGCTTGTGGCACCAACCGCTGCACGCTCGCCGAGTACAGGTGCGATCGCCGGCACCCATGAGGGAGTCGTCGAACCAACGCTGGCATCACGCGATGTTGATGCCTGGACGGTCGATGCTACGAGGGCTGCAGCTAGGGCGATAACGCCTAGCGAAATTCTGGATTGGACGAGGATGCCGCTGCCGCTTCTTCGGAGGCCGTGAATTCAGCGCGCTTGCCGTCGCCGTCTACGTCTGCTGTGCCGATGACGTTGAATCCAGCGTCCGTCAAGACCACCCGGTAGCTACCGTACACGGCGTCCAGGTTGTCCGGTGACCATGCCAGGCGGTTGAACCCGTCTGACGCTTCCCAAGGAATGGGTGTTGCGTTGACTTCGGTGGCTTCGCGTGGGGCAGCGGCCGCACTTTCGTAGTCGCCAAAGATCTGCTCCAGCGCGATCTCCGCCGTGCGGATGCTCTCCACGTACAGTGGAAGCTCGGCTTCGCGACTCTTCTCGGACCCGCCCATAAACAATGGGATGGCGACTGCTGCAAGTACAACCACAACAACGACGCCGATGATGACCTCGGTTCGTCCTACACCGCTTCGTGTCCGCATGGGGCCTCCAGGTAGGCGCCCCCGTAGTCGGTTCTGGACGCGATGCAATCCCAGGGCTCTGACGGGACGGACTACGGCACACCTGGCAGGTCGAGCCACGCGTGAACGATTTCGCGTAGGTCGTCTGCGGAGCCGTCGATGCTCATGGCTCGGTAGACTCCGGATTCGGGCCAGATTGCGAAGGCGCGCGTGCCCACGGATGCCCAGTAGATGGGCGTTCCACGGTACGGACGAATGTCTGAGCCTGTAGGAGCGGTGAGAGTGCGGGCCGTCTGAAGCAGCACAATGGAATCGCCGCGGGTGTACTCGAAGGCGGCTGCCGGCTCCTGGCCTGGCAGGGCTGTGGCACGCAGAAAGCTCATGCCCAGCGGGGACAGATCGGGGGGAGTCGCGGCACGTTCAGGCACGCCCAGTGCGATGAGGGAGCGGGCTGCAAGCTCGGGGTCTTCGAGTGCCAGTGGGGCGAGTGAGCCGTTCGTGATCAGACTGAGCTGCTCGGTAACAGGGGCCTGAGAGTGCGCAGGGTTTCGCATTCCGAGCGTTGTCAGAACCACTATGGCGAGCAAGACCGCAATGACTCCGGGCACCAATGCGACCAAGAGCGCCTTTTTGCCCGGCTTGTCCGTGACAGGGGGCTCGTCCTCTGGGGTGGGGCTGGCTGGTGCGGGTTGGACGACGGGGGCGACGGCCTTCGGGATGTCTGTACGTCCAATGACGGCCATCGCGCGAAGTTGGGTGGCGCGGAGAGAGACTGCCAACGCTTCGAGGGTCGGGTCCGACTCCGTGGCGTGCTGTAGCTGGTCGTCGATCTCGTCTGGCTGGTCGCCAATGACCCAGGCCGGCAGTTGCTCGCGGTGCAGGTCCGTCATGCGAGCAATGCGTTGTGAACGACCCAGCTCACTCGGGCGTGGGCTTGACGGACATCCGGTTCAGGACGCTGAGTCAGCTCTGACAGGCTGTCCATCGACAAGCCGGTAACGGCGGAGAATAGCCAGATTGCGCGGTCCAGCGGTGCGCACTCTTGGAGCGCGGCGAGTACACGTTGTCGGTCGTCCACAACCGTTCGTGCTGGCAATGTGCCCGTATGTCCGAGGACTGAGGGCGTTGCGGTGTCTTGGATGTGTAGGGTCAGGCAGGCCCATAGATGCCCGAACAACTGCACTCCGACAGGGCGTTCGACGACAAAGTCGGTCACCGCTTCACAGAGGGTGTCTTGGAAGGCTTGCCAGGTTCGGTGCTGGTCTTCCGTTCGGTCGAACATTCCCGAGCATACCGACCATAGACCGGGTTCGTACGGACGAACCAAGTCTAGACGCGCTGTTTGGCTGCCGCCCAATGCTTCGCGGAGCAGCCGTACCTCTGACAGGGCAATGCGCTCAATGTCGGTGGCGAGTGACAGTCCAAACTCCGGGTCTCAGTCAATGACTAGCCCGTTAATGGGGATGATCGCATGAACATGCTGTCCCGAAATGAACCGAGCAGCTGTCAGCGGAACGACCTGCGCCGCTCCATGGAGCAATCAGCGAGGGTTCACGCGGAAGGGAGAGCCGGAAGCGAGTCTTCAGCGGTTGCTTCGTGGTCATTGCGAATGGCGTACTCAATCGCGTCGCCGTCTTCGATGGCGATGAGCTGAAGAGCGGGTCCCTCTTCGCCGTTGGCGACAGGAACAAAGCTGTGACCGTCCTTCATCCACGCAACCGTGGTGTCGCGGTCGATGGTGCGGGCGCCGAGGCCCTGAAGCTCAATGCCGAGTGATTGAATCTTGCCGTCTGTAACGGTAGCTGCGGTGACGCGAACATGTCCCATGTGAACCTCCAGTGCAGCCCCGTACCCGATGCGGTCGGGTCAGGCATCCGCGACCCGATCGGTCAACCAGCTGGCGACCAAGATGAAGCCGGCAGCGAACGCGGCGAGCACCACGAACAACAGCCCGGTCGAACCTCCACCACCGTCCGCGGCAGAGGTGTGAAAACCCAGGTCTGCGAGCACGCCATGCACGGGTAGTGCCACGGTTGCGCCGCCTGTCCGCGTCACATTGAGGCACTCCCCCATAGAGATGGCGGCCTCGAATCCGTGCCGGGTGATGGTCAGATTCGACAGGAAAGACGCCACTGGGCTCATGTCTTTCACTTTGACGATGAGTCCACCAAAGGTGATCTGCGGAATCAGCACCAGCGGCAGGCTTCCGATGGCCGCCTCGCTGGTCTTGAAGACGCTGCTTAGAAACAGACCCAGGCCGGTGCCTGCGTAGCCGGTGAAGCACATCACCACGGCGAGGGACGGCAAGCCGAAGCCGAGGCTCGACAAGCCGAGTGCGCTCCAGACAATGACGGTCAGCAGCAAACACTGAAGCGTGACCAGGGCGCCGAGAACAGCCACTTTGCTGGCCATGTACGGTGTCACACCCAAGCCGATACGTCGTTCCCGTCGCCAGATCGGTCGCTCTGAGATGAGCTCACGAATGGCTCCGCTGGCACCGAACCAGAGCGAAGAGAGCACCATGACGAACAACATGGCGGGGTCGCCATGGGGGAAGACGATGACGGTTGCGGTCGCCAAGAGCGGTGCCTGGAGAAGCAGAACGGCGGTTCCCGTGCCATCGCGGAGCTTGACGGTGGCATAGCGGCTGATGAGCGTTCGAAGCTGGAAGCCCTTGCTCTGTCGGAGGGGAGCGGCTGTGTTGGAGGGCTCTGAGGTCAGTCCTGCGATGCCGAGCAGGTGTTCGCGGGTCCGGACATACTTTCGGTAGGCGGGACCCTCTCGATAGCGGTCCGCCCATTCTTCCGAGGTGCACTGCCCCAGCACGCCGAAGATCTCGTCCGGGGAGTTCACCTCGAACCAACTGCAGGCCTCTGAAGGAGGTCCAAACCAGGCCAGATGTCCGCCTGGAGCGAGGACCAAGAGGTGGTCGACGCGGTTGACGACCATGGGACTCACATCATGGGTGACCAGGAAGACAATGCGTCCGTTGTCTGCCAGTTGGCGCGCTTGGGCGACGATGTCCTGTGCCGTTCGAGGGTCCAAGCCACTGGTTGGCTCGTCCAAGAACAGGACACGCGTAGAGCGGGTGAGAAGCTCGTGTCCGAGTGAGACTCGCTTGCGTTGGCCACCAGAGATGCCGCGGGTGACGGCGTCTCCGATGCGGGAGTGACGAATGTCGCGAATGCCCAGCTCGGCCAGAACGCGGTCGACGGCAACATCCACTTCGGCCGGGCTGACGTCTTGGCCCAGGCGTAGACGACCTGCCCAGCGAAGACTCTCTTCCACGGTCAGCTCGCCGTGAACCACGTCTTCCTGTGGGACGATTCCGACCATGGAGCGGTTGGCCTCGAGCTGGGCGTGGAAGTCCACACCGTCGAGTAGGACGTCGCCACTGTCGGCAGGTGCGATGCCCGTAATGGCCGACAACAATGTGGTCTTGCCGGACCCGCTTGGACCCACGATAGCAATGACTTCGCGGGAGAACGCGGTGAAGGAGACGTCGTTGAGCAACGAGACCGGCCCGATGCTTCGCTTGAGGTTGCGCACGGAAAGAGCGCTGACTGCTGAGTCCCCGAAGGCCGTCAGAATGCGGCCTTCTGGGCCTAGCTGAAGGGCGTAGGGACCGATTCGCAGAACGTCGCCCGGCATGAACGGTGCCGAGGCTGTTGGGACGCCACCCACAAGGGTGGGGCGTCCACTACCTTCATCAACAATGCGCCAAGAACTATCGTTTCCGGGCCGCAATGTTGCGTGAATGTGTGCGACCTGTGGGTCTGGGAGCTGGATGTCTGCACCGGCGGAACGGCCAATGATGTAGGAACGGCGGTCCAACTCGAACTGGAAGTCGCCGGCTGCATGCCGGGAGTCGTGCTTTCGGAACAGCGTGCTGACCAAGAGCGCGTCAATACCGAGGTTTGCTGCGGCCTCTTGTAGGCCAGCAATCTCGTCGCGGGAGATGATGCCGTCTTCAGCGCACACAGCGAAGAGCGCGTCGAGCAGGAGCAGGGCGCTGATGGCCCCGTAGCGTTCAGAGAAGCTGGAGAACTGAACTTCTTCGGCAAGCGCTGCTCGGAGGGCGTCTTCCTCTTCGGTTCCAAAGCGTGCCCCGTAGGCGCGCAGTCCGGCCTCGTTGACGACCGCTCGTTGGTCTGGGCGACAGGCGATGTGGACCAGCGCGTCGATCTCATGATGCGCGAGGTCGCTCTGAGCACGTAGGCTGGAGCGGGCGGCGAGCTTGGCGCGCTCGGTGACGGGGTCTGGCAGCGCGTGTCCCAGCAAGCGCATGAAGTCCACTGCGAAGCCAATACTGGCGTCTCGCCCGGATAGTACAGGCTCACCGATTTCGCTGCGAAAGCGAGCTTCTAAGCTGGCTGTCAGCATTTATCGGGCCATGATGAGCACGCCGGCCTCGCCCGTGTCGGAGCGCAGGTCGGCGGCAAAGAGGCGAATCGAGATGAGGCCTGAGGACTGCGCGGGAAGCAAGACGTCCGGGTCGCGGCCGTTTTGGGTGTCCCTGGCAATAATAGCGTTTTCAGCGTCATACACGACGACATCCACGTTGGCGAAGCCGTCATCTGCACATCCAATGAAGCGGTACTCTAAGTTTGGATATGGGCGGAACTGAGCCACGCGTACCAAGGCATCAGGACTGGCATGGTCAGGCGACAGGGTGGCGTAGTGTCGAGTCCGCTCAGACCACCCGTCTTCCTTGGCTTCCCATGACTTGGGTTCGAGGCAGCCCACCATGCAGGCTTCGCACTCGGTGCCGTCCCCACAAGCAGCGAGAGCTACCAGTAGGGACAATCGCAAGGCTGGACTCAGAGCAAGCTCAGAACGGCCTGTGTGCTCTCGATGACGTGCTCGAGGTCTTCGTCTGTGATCGAGCCATCCTTGTGCGCGACCTCACCGAGTGTCTCCAGTGCCTTCACCAAAGTCTCGGTGACCGGGGCAGCAACGTCCACGCCGTGCTCCATGGCGTACTTCTGGAAGTACTCAACGACTTCTGGCTGCTTGAGCAGTGCATCGGCAGCACCTGCCTGACCGGTGCCCTTGAGGGCTCGGGCCAGCAGATTGGTCGCTTCGAGCCATGAACCTGCCTGGATGAGCGGAACAATGCGGGCGCGGCCGTTGAACTCAAGCTCTGGGATGATGGCACCGGACAGCAGCTCGAGCTCACTGACCAGCTCGCCGCGGGTCATCGAGTCGCTAGCGATGCGGGTCTTCAGGTCCATCAAGACGCTGTCGATGTCTGAGCCGGCATCGAGGGTCTTCATGCCCAAGGCGATAGCGTCGATTTGGGTGATGAGTTGCTCATTGGTCGACGCCTTGGCGGTGAGCAGCAAGTCTGCGACAACAACCCCGGTACTGACCGCGACTTGGTCTTCGGAATCCGACGCAATGGCGAGGGTGGGATGCGAGATGAGTGTGGCTAGGGCCACCTCAATGCCTGCGGCTTCGACGGCGCGCTGTGTCTCGCTTGGGCTTGGGACGAGGGCTGCAGGAGCGGCTTCAGCGTCACCATCTGCTACGACGGGCTCCACCACTTCGGGAACGTCAACAGGTGGGGTGGTGGGGGCTTCTACTTCGGCGGTGCCAGAGCAAGCGGAAAAGGCCAGAGCCAGAGCGATCAGTGCGGTGCGGGACATGAGGCCTCCATTCATGAGTCGCGCCGTTCTAAAACAGCGAGGGCGACCGGGCAAGCGCAGCCTGGGGAGTATCGGCAATACGAGGCTCGCCGACACGTAGGACTGCGGCGGGTGCCCCCATGACCTCGGAGGAGTGGCCGTCCATGAGCACGGCCTCCGCGAGGCGGCAGGTGGCCCGTGCGGTGCGGCGAACCGTTGGCCATCCGAGCAACAGGTCGAGAAGTTGTTCATCGTCACTGGGAGTGAGCGCCGTAGCGAATAGAACACTACCCGGCGCAACACAGCTTCCAAGTGTACTAAATAGGTTCATAGCTAGGCGGTCGGGCAGGTAGCAGAGCAAGTCATCGACAACAACGATGTCTTGAGTAGGCAGCTTGGCATGCAGGCGTCCATTGGCCAGCGCGGCCAAGTCGTGTCGGACAGCCGTTAGCGAGATGGTTGACGGCAGGTCTGTCAGGTCGAAATACCCCAGTGCATCGCGCGATGGATCGAGCACGGTAATGTTGGTGGGTACGTCTGCCAAGCCGTCCACGAGGCGGGCGAGCAGTGAGCCTGTGCCTGCATTGACCACCAGGATGCGACGGCCACGTCGCTGGGGTGCAGCGCTCAGAACCGCGTCGGCCAGGGCTTGCTTGCCCTGGCGAATCGCCAACATAGTCGGCCGAGCCAGAAGCCACGCGTCGAGCAGCTCGCCAAGAGGTCCGTCTCCGGTTCCACGCCCGACGAGGACATGGGACAAGGTCTGTGGACTGCCTACCTTTCCGCTGCTTCGTCGAAGGGTGCGCTCGGCGAGAAACGAGCGGACCAGCCATGGCTGTAGCTCACGTTGAAGGATGGCGGTGAACTCCTGCCGGTCGATGGTCTCGGTGTGGGCGGCACCCATACGCGTGAGCTGCGCTTGCGTTGCGTCCAGGGCCACGTGCAGTTCGCGTGCGGCCTCGGCGTTCTTGGCGTCCAGGCGGAGGGCCAGCTCCACGGAACGTAGCGCTCGCTTTAGAGGGGTGACAACGGCGTGTGCGTCGCGGTCGGCACGACCCATCATTGCCGGGGTGACCGCACGCTGCGCGTTCTGAACGGAGTGGGTGGTGACGCGTCGCAGCCGTCGTACGGCAATTCGGCACAGGCCTTCGTAGAATCGCGCACCAAAATCGGGATGTTGCGCAATGAGCTCGGCCACGTCTGCGCGTCGCCAGTGCAGGACCGAGGAATCGGTGTCCGCGCGGACATCCGCGGACCGCGGTGTTCGGTCGAGAAATGCCACTTCACCCACCAAGTCGCCGCTGGTCATCGTGGCGATAATTGTGGTGGGGCGGGTGCGTGTGTCGACGACTGCAAGGCGGCCCGATTCGACTACGAACAGGTCACCACCGGCATCACCGCGTCGCACCAGGTACGAGCCTTTCGGGGTGTTGACTTGGGTCGCGGCGCTCAGCAGCGTCTCGCGTGTGGTGTCATCAAGGTAGTCGAGAAAGTTCATGGGGTGGCGGTTCCTGGCCGTCTGGATACCATCCGCGCCCTGTACAGGAAGGATCAAACATGGGCGACAACGGGTTTAGCGGTCTTGATGCACAGATTGCCGCGCTGGTGGCAGCGGGCTGGCGTGAGCGAGATGCACTGAAGGAGGCTCTGGTCGAGCAGGCATCCTTGCTGCCAGACCGTGATGCGGTGCTCAAGCACATCGGCGCCGCACGCGATGGGTTGACCGATCTGGAGCTTCGGTGGGAGCTCGACGAAGTGGTTGAGGCATTAACGCCGGTCCCAGAACCGGAACCTGAGCCAGAAGAAGAGGAGCAGGCAGAGGACAAGGCATCGGACTTCACTATGGTGTACGACGACCCGCGTGGCCTCCAGCTCTTCAAGCACAAGGACGGCATTCAATGGGTGGCAAGCCAGACCAATCCGCAGACCGGGCAACCGCAGAGCTTCGCTGTGCCTCCAGAGCAGCTCACGCAGCTCAAGGAACAGCTCCGCGGAAGTCCCTACTGGGTGCTGGGCGCTGGCGGAATGACCTCCTGAGACGGCTGTGGCCGCTCGTCTTTCTGGCGGCCTGTGGAGGGCAGCGCTCGGAGCCTGTGTGCGCCACGCCGTCAGAGGTGCTGGTCGCCGGAGACGCAGACGCGCTGTCGTGTGCGGACATTGACACTGTCGTGGGGTGGGTCGAGCTGTTGGCCTCTCGGTCCATCGGAGAGCGTGAGGTGGAGCTGGTCCGGAATGACTGGACCCGTCGGTACACCCGGGACTCCACAGCGACCCGGTCAGCCGTGACCGAGCTGTCGAGTCAGACGGCATCACTTCTGGCGCTTCGTGGCTTTGAAGGCTCTGAAGCACGAGCAGATTTCGTGTGGTCAAGTGCCGGAGGAGAGACCCGCCTGGGAGACGCGGACAGCACGAGCGTGGACGTTCTTCAGCGTGCGCTGGCCCCGTGGTCAACGGACACAGACCACAAGCTAATCCTCACCGAAATGGACATTGAAGGCTGGATTAAGTACGCTTCTCTGTGCCGTGAAATCCAGGGCGGGAGCCCGCTGACCCTGTCGGTCGCGGACCGCGTTGTCCTGTACAGTCAGATTGTGGCCGCTTTTGAGGGCAAGTCCCGCGAGGAGCAGCTGTCGGTGTTGTCGATGGGACCTGTGTGGCCGTCCATGCAGGAGCGTTGGCCGGGCGTGACGTACGAAATCCAGCAAGTCTGGGTCGAGGCAGCACCACTGCCTGGTCCGATGACGGCGACCTCCCTTGGGTATTCGAGTGCTGTGTTTGACGAGGACCTGCGGTCGCACGCGGTAGCTCTACACAATGCCATGGGCAGCCTACCGCTGGGCGTTGCACGATGACCACCGAGGCCGAGCGCCCATCCATCGGTTTCGCAATTGCGGCGTGGGTGCCTGCATTTGGCGTGTTGGGTACGGCTCTCGGCACCCTGCTACAGCTCACTGGACAGGCGGAGTCCGTCGGCGTCGTAGCCGTCCGGGTCGCCGGCCTGGGACTGTTGATGGGGGCTGTCGCTGGCTGGTTTGACCAACGCAAGGCCCTGACCCGTCCGCCCTTGGCGGATGGCCGTCATCAACTGCGGCACCACGGTGATGCTTGGGTGGTTGTCACACCGCTGATTCTTGCAGGATTCGGCTTTCTGTCCCTGGTCGTCTTGGCCACCGTCCAGTCCACATCGCCGATGCTCGGTGGTGGCTTTTTCGCGGCGGCCGTCTTGGCCTTTGGCTTTACGCGGCCCGTCTGGACCCGGATGCGACTTGCTCGTGCCGCAGAGGCCCAGTCATTGGGCAATCGAGAACAGGCCCGGCTAGCCTGGAAATCGCTCGTCAAGAACCCGCTGTGTACCAAGCCGGGTCGGGTACAAGCGCATCTGAACTTGGGGCTGGCGGAGCTGGTAAACGGGCAGCTTGCCGCCGCGGAACATCATTACGCTCAGGTCAGCCGCGGTCATGCCGCACCCTTCGCGCAGACTGGCACGGCTCTGGTTCGGGTTCTGAAGGGCGATTATTCGGGGGCAGAGTCGGCAATCGGTGCAGCCTCCAGTGCTACCCGCGCGGTTCAGGGAGAAGTCGATGGCGTTCGTTTACTGCTCACGCTCCGCCGGGATGGACACGACGCGGCGATTGAGTTGGGCGAACGTCTCAGAAATCCAGCCAGCGGTTCACTGTTTTTGGGTGTCTTGGCCGCTGCGTACCGGGACGCGTCTCGGAATCAGGATGCTGTAGATCTACTCACAGCGGACGTTGAGCAGGCCGTCGCAGCCAGTGGGCTGGACCATGTCATCTCGGAGTTGAAAGCCGCTCACATGGATTGGTGAGCATCCCCCAACCGGGGGATTCCGAAGCGTGGGCATGTAAATAGAGTAGGCGAATGCTCATGACCGTCGACTTCCGCCGCGCTCTACTTCGCGCCCTGTTCCTGCCCGCTTTGGTCAGCGTCGTTGTGCTGACCGCAGTTTGCCTTACGGCGTTCGCCTGGTTGTGCTCTTCCGTCGGATAGTTGTGAGGACGGTCCTGTAGCGGCGTGCTCGCCGAGCTGGGGGACGTCCTCTACTGATCGGCTGTGTTCGTTGATGGGAATGCGCGACCGGTACCCCAGATGATTCGAACTGCGCCTCCGCCGCCCTTTCCGGCATATTGCCACTGGGTGTCTGGCAGGCCGCCGTCGCCAACGACCACGGTGTACGAGTTGCCAGGTGTAACGGGGATGTCGTTCGTCCAGCCAAGACCGCCACCCGAACCTCCGTAGTGGTAGGTGGAACCGCCACCACCGCCATAGGCTCCGCCACGCTGGATCAGCGGATTATTGCTCGGCAAGGCGGTGTAGCTTGAACCGCTCACGCCTCCGGAACCTCCTCCGCCTCCCATCGCTAGACCGGGCGTTGAACCTGCTCCGTTGGCGCCTTGTCCCATGATGCCGACTCCGCCGCCCGAGCCCACGAGACTAGGCATGATCTCGTATGCCGTCTTCTGCTTGAAAAA
>OJBS01000049.1_pt1 | contig 83940 bp, 76 predicted proteins | sample 1590941 | NCBI WGS metagenome assembly OJBS01 (sample SAMN05416785, study PRJEB24817) | seawater metagenome | isolation source: Sea water | place: Canada:Atlantic | collected 2013-11 | reverse complement strand
CCTCTCTATTCGTCGGCAGCGTCAGATGTGTATAAGAGACAGGGTTCAGCCACAGCGCGCCGGCAAGAAGCGCGGCTGTCATCAGCCACACGAAGGCACTGACATCATCGAGCCTTTCAGCGGCAATAATGCCCCCTTTGATGGTAGAGACCACGTCGCCACCGGCGATGATGGCACCTCCAGCCTCAAACACGGCGGCAATCAGGACTGCACCACCCAGCGACAGCGCCCCGGACCCCACGGCGGGGCCTACGTTGTTGGCGACGTCGTTCGCGCCGATATTGATGGCCATATAGCCGCCAATGACTGCGGCTGCCATCAGCAACATATTGTTGGGCATGCCATCGCTGATCTGTCCCACCGCTAAAAATATGCAGAGCAGGAACAGGAAGCTGAAGCCGACACGATAACGTTCGGTCGAAGGGCTGGTCAGGAGAGTATCGAGGAATCCGTTTTTGCCGGCCATAATACGTCAGGTCTCGCAACAGGGAGGGTACGGGAAGCTGCAGTTTCATATCACTTACGGCGGCAACTATAAATTTTTTGCCATGAAATTGAAACATAACGGTCATAATGATGATTGCTTGACCAAAGTCGCTGTACAGATTTCCCGCTTCGACTAATCTGAGTCACGAGCCCGACCCACCCAGCCTGGGCAGGGCGTTTACAAAAAATCGACAACAACAAAAAGTGTCATGACCAGACTCCTTGATACCAGCCAGCAAATAGCCGACGAAGGTGAGGAAGAGCGCGTATCCCGCCTGCTGACCGGCCTGTCAGCCATGGCTATCCTGTTCCTGCTGGGCATTGGCGCCAAGGCGTGGTTTGCAACGCATACCCACCATGCCTTCTCGCTCTGGTTCTTCGCGGGCCTGGTGGCGATGAACATGTTGGCGTTTGCCCGCTCCGGCAACCGCCGCCATCAAAAGGCTGGCATGATCTCCATCGTCGGCCTGCTGTTCGGATACCTGATCATAACGGGTGGCGAGAGCAACACCGGCCCACTCTGGTTTTACGTGTTCCCGCCGCTGCTGTTCTACCTGACCGATCTGAAAACCGGCACAGCGGTGTTGTTATTCTGCTGCCTGTTGGCGGTTGTGGTTTTCCAGTTTCCTGAACTACCGCTGGTGACCGCCGAATACAGCACAGACTTCAAGATCCGCTTCTTCGCGACGCTGACCTTTGAGTCCATCCTTTGTTTCGTGCTGGAAGCCAGTCGCCTGAAAGCACGGAATGAGCTTATGGATATGGCCCGAGCCCACCAACACGCGGCCCGCACTGATGAACTGACGGGACTGTCCAACCGCAGGGACATGCAGCATCGGCTGAACGAGGAGTACTCAAGGTACCGGCGTTCCGGACACCATTTCTCCATCGTTCTGATCGACCTGGATCTCTTCAAGCGCATCAACGACGACTACGGACACGACGCCGGCGACTACGTACTGCGGGCCTTCTCGGAATTGATGCAAACCGTTACCCGCCAAACGGATGTGGCCGCCCGCTGGGGTGGAGAGGAGTTTCTGATCCTGTTGCCGGACACCTCACTGCTACAGGCTCTCACGCTCGCAGAACGGCTCCGTTCCGAAGTCGCCTGTGCTGATTTCTCATTCAGTGGCAGGCGCATGCCCGTCACCATCAGCGCCGGCATATGCTCCATCGCCAAGACCGGCTCAGTGGATGAATTGCTGAAACAGGCTGACGTCCACCTATACAACGCCAAGGAAGACGGGCGGAATCGCGTTGCTCCCAGAGTACGAACCTCCTCCAGGGATACCAGCCCCTCCGGAGCCGGATCTTGAGCCTTACCACATCAACAGCTATGATCGGGCCCCAACGCAGACAGTCATCACGAGATGGCTGTCGTTACGAATCAACAGGACCATTCATGGCTTCAATCCGGATTCTGGTCGGCAGCGTTTATGGTGGCGCGCTGCTGACGGCACGTACCCTGAAGAAAACTCTGGAACCGGAAGGGCATTGGATCACGATCCTTGAGGAACCCGACCTGGAGGACATCACCGGGAACGACGAACCACTGCTGGTGTGTACATCAACCACCGGCCAGGGAGAGCTCCCTCCCAACCTGCTGCCGTTCTATCTGAGATTGCGGGAGCACCTGCCCCAACAACCGGCACGTCCGTTTGGAGTAATTGTGCTTGGTGACAGTTCCTACGGTGACACGTTCTGTGGCGCCGGTGAGCTGATGGAAGAGGCTTTATACGAAACTTCAGCCCGGAAAGTGGGGGACACCCTAAGGATCGATGCCCTGGAAACCACCGAACCGGACATGGAAGCCATTCCCTGGGTACGGGAGTGGCTTGAACAACTGTAATCCTGACACAGGTACGCACGGAAACTGGCGATATCGGTCTTGAGCACCCCTGAAGTTAACGCCATACTGGCCCAGACAATCACCACAAGATCGGTACTACGTGCGCCATATTGCTCAGTTGTTCGCCCTGGCGGGCGCATTGGTCATAATGGCTTTCGGAACCCAGGCAAACGCGGCTTCGCCCGGCTTTGCAGAACCGGATATGGACTACATCCGGGTGGCACCTTCGGAACAGATGGATCTCAGGGAAGCTCTTGCTTCCGACCGGTGGCAGTCACTGGAAGACGAAAGCCCCAACTTCGGCTACATTCGCGACACCGTGTGGCTCCGCGTTCCTATATCCGCCATATCCAGTGACCGCAAGCTACTGGAGATACGCTATCCGCAACTCGACGATATCACCTTCTACCTGATCGAGAATGGTGTCGTCAGGCAACGCCTATCAACGGGCGATCGCTTACCTTTTACCCAGCGCCAGATTCAACACCGCAACTTTCTGTTTTCCTTCGAAACCTATCCGCAAAACGATTACCAGGTGTTGTTGCGGATTCGGACTCAGGGCGCCATGCAGATCCCCGTCAGGCTGTGGGACCCTCGAATCTACTTTGAAGCCACGTCCATCGAAGACCAGATGCACGCGATCTATTACGGCATCCTGATCATGGTGATCGTTTTCAACCTGTTCATCTTCCTGGCCCTGCGGGAGCGCATGTACCTGTTGTACGTGCTGTCGACCCTCAGCTACCTGATGTTTATTGGCAGCCTGAATGGCAGCACCTATCAGTTGCTCTGGCCAGAGTCGCCCTGGCTGCACAACCAGGCAATGATGCTGACCGTGCCCATAGCATTGATATTCACCCTGTTATTCTCCCGCGCCTTCCTCAACCTGCGCGCCACCAGCCCGCGCATGGACAAACTTGTATGGTATACGGTGCTGGTGAATATCGCGGTGGCGGTGACGACGTTCATTACCGACTACAGCATTGCCAGCAAGCTCACGGTTGCCCTGGCGATTCCCAGTTGCCTGCTGTTGACCGTCATGGGGCCCGTGCAATGGATTCGTGGCAACCCCCAGGCTGGCTACTACACCATTGCCTGGGGCCTGCTTACCCTGGGCAGCGCCATCACCGCCGCCAATAAGTATGGTTTTGTGCCCAACAGCTTCGTAACGGCCTATGGCATCGAAATCGGTTCCGCGCTCGAAGCCGTCCTGTTGACCATTGCCCTGGCCGCCCGGCTCTACCAGGAGCGTGAAGACAAGGTTCGTGCCCGCGAAGCAGAGATTACCGCCATGGCGGCAAGGCGTTCGGCAGAGCTGCGGCTGATCGAACAAGCTCTGCACAATCCGTTAACGGGATTGCCCAATCGCGCCTGCCTGGAAATGACCATCAACGAACTGATCAATCGAGAGCCGGACAAACGCTTCTCCATTGCTGTGATCCACCTAAGCAACCTTCCAGCCATCACCAAAACCCTGGGACATCGCAATACCGACCGGCTGCTCGAGCTTGCCGCCCGGCGCTTTAACAGCATCGTCAGCGAACTGCCCGGTATCTGTGCGGTGGAGATTACCGATCAACAGAGCTTCTACCTGGCGTCACTGGAGTCGGCCACCTTCGGATTTGTCATGGAAGCAGATGTTATCTCGAATACACCCCGTGCCATTGTCCGTGCGCTTGAGGAGATCCGAGAACCGCTGGACTATCTGGGCATGCAGTTACCGCTGGCCCCTCACACTGGTTCGGCGATCTATCCGGATCATGCCACCGACACCAACACCCTGATCCGGCGCGCCTTTATTGCGCAGGGCTCGGACGACGCCCGAGACCGTGGGCTGGCCGCTTATCAGCCTTCGCGGGACCCCTACAGCGCTGACCGCCTTACTCTGGTGTCCGAACTACGACATGCCCTTCAACACGGTGAACTGGCCCTGTACCTGCAGCCAAAACTGTCACTGAGAACCAGGGAGGTGATCGGCCTCGAAGCACTGATTCGCTGGCCCGACAGGAAAAAGCCAATACCCGCCGACGAGTTGATTGCCCTGGCCGAGCAAACCGGGCTGATCAAGCCATTGACACGCTGGGTACTGGAAGAGTCACTGAAGCTGAGAGGGCGATTGCTGGAGAAGGGCTACCCGCTCAATATCTCGGTGAATATCTCCCCCAACAATTTGCGGGAACCAGACTTCCCGCTCTACGTCCAGCGCCTGATGAGCAGCTACCACATTCATCGCGGGGCCATTATCCTGGAAGTCACCGAGACATCAATGATGCAGGACCCGGTCAACTCACTACGCGCCCTCAATTCCCTGCACACCACCGGTATCCCACTGTCCATTGATGACTTCGGTTCCGGCTACTCATCGCTGTCGTATATCAAGCGGTTGCCCGCCAGCGAAATCAAGATCGACCACTCGCTGGTCACCGACCTTACGTCCCAGGCTGGTGACCGCGTCATTGTCCAGACCACGATCGAGATGTGCCACAGCCTGGGCTACGCCGTTGTAGCCGAGGGTGTGGAGAGTACAGAGACAATGGAACTACTGGAAAAGATGGGCTGCGACATGATACAGGGCTATATCCTGACGCCACCACTGTCGTTCGACGACATCATCGTCTGGCTGGGCGACTACAAACATCATGGCAGAAGCCGCAAGCTTGGCTAACTATCTCCGCTGACCTAGCCTCGCTCACGGATGAGGGCTTCCTGGGTGGTCGACGCCACCAGCCGGCCCTGGCGGTCAAAAAAGTTGCCGCGATTGAAGCCGCGCCCGCCAGATGCGCTGGGGCTGTCCTTGTCGTAGAGCAACCACTCGTCCATACGGAACTCACGATGAAACCAGATGGAATGATCCAGGCTTGCGATCTGCATCTTCTTGTTCATAAACGACACGCCATGGGGGTTCAGTGACGTGCCCAGGAAGGAGAAGTCTGACGCGTAGGTCAGCAGGCAACAGTGCAACACCGGGTCATCCGGCAGGTGCCCCTGAGTACGGAACCAGCTCTGCTTGTAGGGCGGACGCGGTTCAGGCTTCAACGGATTGACCGGGTCTACGGGCCGGATTTCGATGGGTCGATCCCGGGTCAGAGTGTCGCGGAGATGTTCGGGCACATGAGGTGCCAGCAGTTCGCCGCGCTCCTGCTCGGATTTAAGTCCTTCCGGATCCGGTGCCGAGGGCATGTCGAGCTGATGTTCGAAGCCGTCCTCGGCCACCTGAAACGACATGGAGCCGGTCAAAATCTCCTTGCCACCCTGACGTGCAATCACCCGTCGGACGGAGAAACTGCCACCGTCCCGAACCCGCTGGACCTCGTAGTCGATGGGCATGCTGTGATTTCCAGGGCGCAGGAAGTAGGCATGCAGCGAGTGTGGCTGGCGACCTTCCACCGTGCGACTGGCGGCCATCAGCGCCTGCCCCAGAACCTGGCCGCCAAACACGTTGGGAAAGCCGAGATCTTCACTGTCCCCCTGGAAATGGTCATCACCGATGGGGGAGAGATCCAGCAGATCCACCAGTTTTCTGGTTACTTCAAGCATGCCAGCTCCTGTCAATATCGTTAGCTCACGAATGAATTTCTACCGCAAGCTGGGGATTTTCGCAATCCTGATCTCGCCCATCAGCTATGAATCGGCGGCACTTCCTTCGACAGGGCCTGCTTCTCCACCGCATAACCGCCGGTCACCGCAAAACCCAGAACCTCGCCGGACTCACTCCTGAACAGGGCGCGGACATCCTGGCCGTCTGCATTCACTTCCCAGTTGCCCGACGCATTCACCGGTGGCGGACACACCGCCGTTGGACAGCAGGGAGTCTTGACCATAACCGGCATGGTGCCGTACTTCACTTCGGTGGGCTCACTCACCAACGTCTTTGCTAACGCGCGCGCGCAGGCCATCAGCGGCAGCACATACAGCAACACGTGGCCGTCAACTTCGGCGCAATCCCCCAGCGCGTAGATGTCGGGCGCTGATGTCTCCAGGGCGCGATTGACCACAATGCCACGCTGCGTCTCCAGGCCCGCCGCAGCGGCCAGTTCTGTGCGTGGTCGCAGCCCGACCGCGGAAATGACCAGGTCAGAGTCCAGCTCCTCGCCATTGGCCAGGGTCAGACGAACGCCATTCCCGCTGTTGGCAATATGCTCCACCACTGTTTCCAGATGAAAACGGACCCCCAGCCCCTCCAGCCCATCACGTACCGCTTCCGCAGCGGCCGGAGGTAGCAACCCCGGCATCAGGGCATCAGAGGGAGCAATCACATCCACGTCGACATCACCGTTACGAAGGTCGTTGGCAAATTCACACCCGATCAAGCCCGCGCCCATGATGGCCACCCGCTTTTTGCCTTTCAGAGCCTTGCGAAAGGCTCGGTAATCCATCAGGTCGTTGATGGAAAAGACACGCTCATGGCCGTCACCGGCAATGGACAGGCGAATCACATCAGCACCCCAGGCCAACACCAGTTTGCCGTACCGTAGCCGTTCGTCCCCGAGCACAAGTTCGTGGGCGTCCGGATCAATGCCGGTCACGGTAGTGTATGTACGCAGTTGAAGGTTCAGTTGCTCCACCATTGCATCCGACGACGCCTGCGCCAGCTCATCGGCCTCTTTGCCTTTGGTAAAGCCGGTGGAAAGCATGGGCTTGGAGTAACTGTAGCCATCGTCCGCCGTTACCATGACGATCGGTATTTCCTTGTCCTGCTTACGGATTTCCTTCGCCAGCGAATAGCCTGACAATCCGGTACCCACAATCACGATAGGGGCATCTGTGCTCATTACTGCTCTCCAAACCTGTTCAGCGGTACCGGCGTATCAGCCGATCTCAATCATCTCGAAGTCTTCCTTACCCACGCCGCAGTCTGGGCACTCCCAATCTTCTGGCACGTCTTCCCAGGCGGTTCCAGGCTCGATACCGTCTTCCGGCCAACCTTCCGCCTCATCGTAAATAAACCCACAGACAACGCACTGCCACTTCTTCATGTCATTCCTCCGAAACTCATTGGAGCGCGATAATAATTGTCAGACAATTATACGCGCAAGTCTTTCATGCACCGAGTTGGCACTATTTCATACCGGGAAACCATCATACCCACCGCTGCCGCATTGACCAATGCCGACGCCGACGGCTATTCACCGGGTTTTCTGCCAATCACCAGAATTTCCACCAGACGAACCGTGAAACGCCCCTCCCTTCAGCGTGCCTCCTCCGGTATAATCGGCCGTTTTACGATAGGACCCCAGCGCTATGACCGACACCGTCGCCGAACTGAATCAGGTAATGGCCGAGGCCGACTGCCTGGTGAGCGAACAGCAGGTACAGGCTGCCATCCAGTCCCTTGCAGACGAGATCACCGGGCGCCTCAAGAACACCAATCCCCTGTTGTTCTGCGTGATGAATGGCGGCCTGATCCTCACCGGCCACCTACTGCCAAGGCTGACGTTTCCCGTGCAGGCGGAATACCTTCACGCCACCCGCTACCGCCAGGAAACCACCGGTGGCATCCTGGAATGGAAACTGCAGCCGGAAGCCAACATGAATGGCCGCACGGTACTGATCGTTGACGACATCCTCGACGAGGGTACGACCCTCTGCGCCATTGCAGATTATTGCCTCGCCCATGGCGCCAGCGAGGTCCTGACGGCGGTGCTGGTCGACAAACAACACGATCGCAAGGCAAGACCAGACCTCAAGGCAGACTTTACCGGTCTGGAAGTTGAGGACCGCTTCCTGTTTGGCTACGGCATGGATTACAAAGGTTATTGGCGCAACGCCCCGGGAATTTATGCCGTCAAGGGACTTTGACCGGTACGCACCCAGCGTGCTTGAAGGTGACAACGCCATCGCCACCCCTGCTACGGACTGGTACCGCTCTTTTTCGGCAGCCGCTTTGAAAAACCCGGCCATCCATGGCCCGCTCAGCCACTGGCTGACGCTGGAAGGCTCACTCACCCGGGCGCTTCAACTCCGATGCCGTGAGCACTTTCACGTGGATATCCTCCAGGAGGGCTTTGCCCGTCCCACCGTGGAGGAGGCCCATACCCTGGGCATTCCGGTGCGCCAGAACGCCTGGATCCGCGAGGTCTGCCTGAACGGCGACAACACTCCCTGGGTGCTTGCCCGTACGATCATTCCATTGGCAACCCTATCAGGGCGTGGACGCCGCCTGCGCAACCTTGGACGCCGTCCCCTCGGCGCCTATCTGTTCAGCAACCCACAGTGGCAGCGGGGACCGTTCGAGACCGGTCTTTGCTGTCGGGTTAACAATGATCAGCCGGTGGCGGCCCGCCGCTCCCGTTTTTTCAACGGTCATCATTCTTTATTGGTGGGGGAGTATTTCCTGCCCACGCTTTGCCCCTGACACTACGGCGCTTTAAACCGGACCTCACCGCTGGCTATAATCCCCGCTCAGCCTCAGAAACATCATCCCGGACGGACCAGACCTATGCTGCCCAATGCCGTGCCAGATCACATCCAGGCCCGCCTTGCAGACTACGCCCGACTGCTGCGCGTCGATCGCCCCATCGGCAGCCTGCTCCTGCTATGGCCAACCTACTGGGCACTGTGGCTGGCCGCAGACGGTTTCCCCAGCATTGGCAACTTTATCGTCTTTACCCTCGGCGTATTCATGATGCGGGCCGCCGGTTGCGCCATTAACGATTTTGCCGACCGCAAGGTGGATCGCCACGTCAAACGCACCAAAGACCGCCCCCTAACCTCCGGTCGCATCGAAGCCTGGGAAGCCGTAGCCCTGTTCGCAGGCCTCTGCGTGACCGCTTTCCTGATGGTGGTGCTGTTCACCAACACGCTGACACTTTATCTTTCGTTCGGGGGCGTAGTACTGGCGTTCATCTACCCGTTCATGAAGCGTTACACCCATCTGCCGCAACTGTTTCTTGGGGCCGCCTTCTCCTGGGCCATTCCCATGGCTTGGGCAGCCGAGGCCGGTGAAGTCACAAAACTGGCCTGGTTGTTGTTTACCGCCAATGTGCTCTGGACCGTTGCCTACGACACCCTGTACGCCATGGTGGATCGTGATGACGACATCCGGATTGGCATCAAATCCACCGCCATCCTGTTCGGAGAGGCCGACCGGGCAGTTATAGCAATCCTCCAGGCCCTGGTGGTGCTGATCCTCATCCTGGTGGGCCAGCAGGCTGAACTCGGCGTTTTCTATTACCTCGGGCTCGTCGCCATGGCGTGCCTGTTTATATTCCAGCAGCACCTGGCCCGCTTCCGCGAGCGCGACGGGTGCTTCAAGGCCTTTCTCAACAATAACTGGGCGGGTTTTGCGGTTTTCACCGGTTTGTTGATTGACCGGATCATCAGTTAGTCGAACAAATCCAGTCACAGCCTGCTACTGTCATATACTTGTAACACTACCCGGTTGTAATGAGGCAGCAACAATACTCGGTATGACACAGGTTAATGCTCATGACTGGAAAAACTGTCCTGATCGTCGATGACGAGGCACCCATCCGCGAAATGATCGCCGTGGCCCTCGAAATGGCCGACTACGACTACCTTGAGGCAGCGGATGCCCGCGAAGCGCATGCCCTGATAGTTGACAAACAGCCCGACTTGATACTCCTTGACTGGATGCTGCCAGGCACCAGCGGTGTGGAACTGGCCAGGCGTCTGAAAAAAGAAGAGGCAACGGCTGAAATTCCCATCATCATGCTGACGGCCAAGGTCGAGGAAGACAATAAGATCCAGGGCCTGGAAGTGGGCGCGGATGACTACATCACCAAGCCCTTCTCGCCGAGGGAGCTGGTGGCCAGGCTAAAAGCCGTATTGCGCCGCACCACGCCGCCCGGCGTGGAAACCCCAATCGAAGTGGATGGCCTGACTCTGGACCCGGTCGGCCACCGGGTCACCACGAAAACCGGCGCGCTGAACATCGGCCCCACGGAATATCGGTTACTGCAGTTCTTCATGACACACCAGGAACGGGTTTATACTCGCTCCCAACTGCTTGACCAGGTGTGGGGTGGGAACGTCTATGTTGAAGAGCGAACGGTCGACGTTCACATACGTCGTTTGCGCAAAGCCCTTGGTGACCAATATGATCACCTGATCCAGACAGTGCGTGGCACCGGCTACCGGTTCTCTACCAGAGCAGCATAACCACAACCGGTGCCCTTTACCCCGAAAAGGGTCCGGAACTGATTCAGGGGCAGCCGTAATGCAACACAACTGGTCAAAGTACCTGCGATGGATTATCGCAACCCTGATTGCCTGCGTGGCCGTCGGGCTTTTCTTTGGCAAGCCGCTCTACGGGCTGACGGCCGGGCTGCTGGCTTACCTGTGGTGGACTCTGGCCCAGGCCAAACGTCTTTACCACTGGCTCGGCAATCCCAGTGGCAGTGACGAAGCTCCTCAGAGCGTTGGTCTCTGGGGCGACATATTCGACGGTCTCCACAGGCTTCACCAGAACCACCTACGCACCCAGGACAAACTTCGCGCCCAGATCAACCGGGTTCAGGAATCCACCAATGCCATGCGGGATGGCGTGATCATGACCGACTCACGGGGCGCCATGGAGTGGTGGAACGGCTCGGCGGAGCATCTGCTGGGCTTTCGCCGCAGTTCGGACCACGGACAGTTCATTCATAACCTGATCCGCAATCCCGCGTTCAAGGCCTATTTCGACTCCCGCGATTATCGGGAACCGCTGGAACTGAACTCCCCCGCAAAACCGCATATTCACCTGCAAATCCAGATCAGCCTGTTTGGCGACGACGACCGTCTGATTGTGGCCAAAGACGTGACCCGCCTGTTCCAGCTTGAACAAATGCGACGGGATTTCGTTGGCAACGTCTCCCATGAAATGAGAACACCACTAACGGTGATCAGTGGCTACCTGGAAACCCTGGTGGACAATGCCGACGACCTGCCACCAAAGTGGCGGCGCGCCATCAACACCATGGCGCAGCAGTCCTCGCGCATGGAAGCACTGATTACCGACCTGATATTGCTGTCCAGAATTGAAACCGGCGAACAGACCATCAACGATGCGGTGACGGACCTACAGGCAATGATCCAGCAGATCTGCCATGACGCCAAGGCCCTCAGCGGAGACCAGGGCCATGAGCTCAACGTCAGTATTGGCGATCGCCACCTGCTGAGGGGCGACGAAAGCCAATTGCGCAGCGCCTTCTCCAACCTGATTTTCAACGCAGTGAAGTACACACCCGCTGGCGGAAGCATCACCGTTATCTGGAAAACAGACCGCGACGGCGGACATCTGTCGGTGAAAGATACCGGTATCGGTATCGACCCGGTCCATATTCCGCGACTTACCGAGCGTTTCTATCGCGCCGATCCCAGCCGACACAAGGAAACCGGTGGCACCGGCCTGGGGCTGGCAATCGTCAAGCACGTACTGCTCAACCACGACGGCAATCTGGAAATACGAAGCCGGATTGGCGACGGCAGCGAATTCATCTGCCACTTCCCCCGGGAACGGTTGGCGGAAAGGCTTCCTGAAACCGCGTCCTGACTGGCATCGCTTCCGTGGGCTAACCGCCGCTGCGGAAGCGGGCGATAAAGCGGGACAGGTCTTCCAGCTTTTTCGGGTCTTCGTCCACGAACTGTATCGTCACGCCCACGAAATCCGTGTCCTGACGTTTGTCCACCGCCTGCAACTGGTGGACGTACCCATTGAGCCGCGCCACTTGCCCTTCGGCCACTTCGATATCCACCACAGCCTGATCAAGAATGCCCGGAAACTTCTGGTCCCGCTTGGCGATCACCCGCACCTCCGTGAGGGTGATGTCCTTGACGACTGAGCGAAGCGTACTGTCTGAAAAACGTACCGACGCCACGCTCATTGGCGGTCTGACCGTCGAACCAGAGGCGGAGGACGTGGACGACTTGCTGGCACGGACTGGCGCAGGAGAAGCAGCTTCCCGCTTCTGGGTCAGCAGGCTGGCGGACTCGCGAAACGCTTCCGCCGGCCCGCCCATGGACTTCCCGCCGCGATCCATGGCGTCCTTGAGGCGGCGCCCCATCACCTTGATGATCTTATTGCTCAGCCCCTCGGGGCTGAAGGGTTTCCCCAGATACTCAGAGACTCCCCCCTTGACGGCTTCAACCACATGATCCTTGTCACCACGGCTGGTAATCATGATGAAGGGTGTTTTTTCATATTGTGGCTGCTGGCGCATCCACTGCAACAGTTCCAGGCCCGACATCTCCGGCATTTCCCAGTCGCAGAGGATGAGATCAAACGTTGTGCGCGACATCAGTGATTGCGCCCGGCGGCCGTTCTGGGCATCCGTGGTGTCAATCACTGGAAAACGCTGACGCACCGTTCGCTTGACCAGATCCCTCACAAAGCTGGCGTCATCCACCACCAGCGCCTTCAGCGTTGCCATTTTCGGACCTTTTGTCTTTCAGAAAGTTGTCGTATCGTTCTGCAAACTATAGAACAAGCCGATGGCGGGGAATAGCGAGGCTACAAAAAGACGACACATCCGGGCGGCATGAAACCCAGGTTAAAGAATTGTCACCGGAATCCGGCAACAACAGTGTTTCAGGACCACAAAAACAGGCTACCATGACCCAGGAACATCCACCCCAGACCGAGGTTTAGCGTGCCGAGCATATTCACAGGGACATCGAAGGGCCAACGGACAATTCGACACCTTTCACTCACCGGATTACTCATCCTGAGCAGTGCGTCCGCGGCCGCTGACGCCGACCTGGCCAACCGTTTCCCTCAGTGCATCGAACGCCTGGAAAGCCAGGCCATTGAGGCGGGCGTGTCATCACAGACGGCAGGCGAAGTGCTGGCCGGCGCCGAATATCTGGAGCGTGTGATTGAGCTCGACCGCCGCCAGCCCGAATTCACCACCACCTTCGCAGACTATCTCAACCGCCGGGTCAACTCCGACCGGGTAAGCCGGGGGCGGAAGCTACTGGACCAACACGAAGAACTGCTTGAACGCGTCACTCGCAAAACGGGCGTGCCCGCCCCCTACCTTGTGGCGTTCTGGGGCCTGGAAACCAACTTCGGTTCCTACTTTGGCAAGATGTCGGTGCCCAGCTCACTTGCCACCCTCGCGTGTGACGAACGTCGCAGCCAGTTCTTCACCGAACAGTTGATTGCAGCCCTCAGGATTGTCGACGAGGGCGCCATCCCCGCCGAACAGATGGAAGGCTCCTGGGCCGGTGCCATGGGGCATGTGCAGTTCATGCCAACGGTCTTCCTGCGCCATGCGGTGGATGGCGACGGCGATGGCAAGCGCGATCTGTGGAACAGCTTGCCGGACGCGATGATGTCAGCCGGCCACTTTCTGCAGGATCTCGGTTGGAATGGCGACTACCGCTGGGGGCGGGAGGTTCTTCTGCCCGCGGAATTTGATTACAGCCTGGCCGACGGCCGCAAGCTGCCTCTGGAACAATGGCGAACCCTGGGCGTAACCGACGCCTTCGGCAACAAACTGGCGAACGAGCCCATCGAAGCCGCGCTGGTGGTCCCTGCAGGGCACCGTGGGCCTGCGTTTCTGGCCTACAAGAATTTTAATGTGATCATGGGGTGGAACCGCTCCGAATTCTACGCCATCACGGTCGGACATCTGGCGGACCGCATCGCTGGCGCCGGCAAACTGCAGACCCCGCCGCCGGAGGACATGCCAGCCTTGTCACGGAACAATATCCTTACTCTTCAAGAAGCGTTGAACGAGCAGGGGTTTGATACCGGGAAACCGGACGGTATCCTTGGCCCCAACACACGCTCGGCTATTCGCGGCTACCAGTCAGAAAATGGCCTCGTTGCCGACGGCTACCCCGGCGACACGGTTCTCGATGCCTTGGGGGTAGACCTGACACCTGAAACCTCCGGGAGCGATACCTGACAGCCATCTGCCGACCATCTGGGGCGTGATCCGACAACCGATTCCGCGCATAATACCTGCCGGACTTAACTGACAAGGTGTCATCCCGATGGATTCGATTACCCAGGCGGCACTGGGCGCCTCGCTGGCCGGTGCCGTTGCCGGAAAAACCCTTGGCCGTTCAGCCCTGCTGGTCGGTGCCGTTCTCGGCACCCTTCCCGATCTGGACGTCATCATTGATTACGGCACGGCGGTCGCCAACTTCACCCAGCACCGCGGATTCAGCCACTCGCTGTTTGTCCTGCTGCCGCTGTCCGTATTGCTGGCCTTTGCACTCCATCGGTGGCGCCCCCATCTCGGCTACGGGCGTTGGTTTGCCCTCACCGCGCTTGTGCTTATGACGCACCCCCTGCTTGATGCCTTTACCACCTACGGAACCCAGTTGTTCTGGCCTATCGGCCCACCGGTGGCCATCAGCAGCATTTTCATTATCGACCCGCTTTATACCCTACCGCTACTGGTCGGCATCATGGCGTTCCTGATCCGCGGGCCACAAACCAGCGCCATCATGGTCGGCCTGCTTCTTTCAACGCTTTATCTGGGGTGGAGTGCAACGGCGCAACAGATCATCCAGGAACGGGTTGGCCCCACGCTCGCCGAGGAAGGCCTGGAAGATGCCCCACGGCTGGTTCAGCCGATGCCTTTCAATACCGTACTGTGGCGAGTGACCGTTGTGGGTGAGGAAAAACGAGTGGAAATCGTAACCGGATTCCTGGATGGCAACGGCCCCGTTACCGTGGAACACTTCTCTCGTGAACCCAGCCTGGCAAAGGCCGCCACGTCATTACCCGAGGGCCAGCGATTGGACTGGTTTACGCGTGGTTTCCTGCACTACGACATGGATGGCGACCGGCTCACGGCGACCGATATCCGCCTGGGTATCCCCGGGGCGCACCCCTTCACCTTCATACTCGCAAAGTACAATGGCGACCGTCTTGAGCCAGAGCCCAGTTCACAACTGGAACGTCCGGCGATTGGTGGAGAACTTCTCGGCGTGCTCTGGTCGCGACTGACGGGCTCCGCCGAGGTACTGTGCCTTGCCAGCCTGACACTCCCGCCGCCTGGAGAGGGCTGTACCTGAGCATGCGACTGGATTATTTCGTTGCCAATGCGACCACTCTGTCGCGCCGCGATGCGAAAAAAGCCATCAGTACAGGCCGAGTCCGGATGGATGGGCAGACCTGTCGCAATCCCGCCTCCCCGGTGGACGCAGACACCCAGGTTTCCCTCGATGAGCAGCCGCTGTCACTGCCTGGCGAGCGGTACCTGATGCTGTACAAGCCCGATGGTGTGATCAGTGCCACCACCGACAGTCAGCAGCCCACGGCGTTGGACCTGCTGCCCGCAGACGTTCGTCACGGGCTCCACATCGCCGGGCGGCTGGACGCCGACACCACCGGGCTCCTGCTGCTGACCACCGATGGCCAATGGTCACACCGCATCACCTCCCCGCGGGTGGAATGCCCCAAGACCTACCGCGTGAGTCTCGCCGAACCCATTAATGACCTCGCCATCACGCAACTGCAACAAGGTGTATTACTGCACGGTGAGTCACGGCCCACCAGACCTGCCGATGTCCACTCGCTCAGTGCCCGGGAAATTGACCTGACGTTGTCGGAAGGGCGTTACCACCAGGTCAAAAGAATGCTTGCGGCGGTAGGCAACCATGTGACGGGATTGCATCGATGGCGTGTCGGCACCCTTGTGCTCGACGATTCACTGGCGCAGGGAGATTATCGCGAACTGACAGCTGAGGAAGTGAACAGCCTGGGCTGATCAGGTGCGCTCGAAGCGCTGGGCTTTCAGGTTTTTGCGCACGGAGCCTGCCTCGAACACCTCGCCGTTCATGGCGATATAAACCCCGTGAGGCAATAGCTGGACCGCTGCCCATGCATAGCCGATATTGAAAACCGCGTCGCTCCGGCGCATCCGTGCCGGTTGCATGGCACCAAACAACACAATAGTTTTCCCTTTCACCGACAGCAGCTCTCTGGCGGTTTCCGGCATGGTATCGGTACCGTGAGTGATCAGTACGCGCTCAGCGTTACACTGACTGACGGCGGTTCTGATGATCTCCCGCTCCCTGTCCGTGATTTCCAGACTGTCCTTGCGCAGCAAACCGTTCAGGGTATAGCCGTCATGGATGTTGGACTCCGCCAACAGCTCCGCAATCAGGCTATCGCCAATCTCAAACTCGCTGTTGGCATCGAAATACACCTTGTCGATGGTGCCGCCGGTGGTGAATATCTCAATCATACGCTGCGTTCCCGATTCGCCAGAGGTCAGTTCACACTCACGGATGCGCCGTCCGAAGAGGCATAGGCTGCGTTCTTTTTGCGCTCATACGCACGCGCGGCCGCAGCAACACTGCCACCAGCGCCGGTGGTCAGCCATCGTTTGATCCGGCCCGCATCCCCCATCGGTGAACGGGTGCCCAGGGAGTCAAGCAGCACCGTCACCAACGGCTTGCCGTCCAGCTCGAACAGCATCACCAGGCAACGGCCAGCATCGGACAGATAGCCCGTCTTACTCACCCCCACGCCCCAACTCTCACGATGGACCAGGACATTGGTATTCCCGAACGCCAGCCGGTATCTGGGCTGACGGAACTGGGCGGTAAAATAACGGGTGGTGGAGTACTCCCGTATCTGTGGGTACTGGCTGGCCGCTCTGACCAGGCGAACCAGGTCCGCCGCGGTGGAACGATTGTCAATGGACAATCCCGTGGGGTCCACGAAGGTTGTCTTCAGCATTCCCAGTTCACCGGCCTTGGCATTCATCGCTTCGATAAAGGCGTCGTAGCCACCAGGATGGTGTCTTGCCAGGGTATGGGCCGCAAAATTTTCCGATGACATCAGTGCAATACGCAGCACATCAGAGCGTCTGAGCTCGGAGCTCACGCGAATACGGGTATAGGCGTTGGCGGGGGCGGGGATATGGCGTTCCCGGAAGTCCAGCCATTCAGTCAGGGGTTCGCCGGACTCCATCACCACCAACGCGGTCATCAACTTGGTGATTGAGGCAATGGGCACCCGCCGATCCGCATTCTTGCCATAGACCAAGCCGTCACCGTCGGCGTAGGCCACCGCTGCGTTGACAGAGGCCAGTTGCAACTCAGACCTCTCAATTGCCATAGCGGGTGAAACACTCATCAAGCACAGGACTGTCAACGCCAGGACAATGGCCGTTCGGATCATTGGTCAAACCTTGTTATGTGTTATTCCGGTATCACCTTATTACTATACCAGCCAAAGCAGCCCCTGACTCAGGGCTTGTCCGTCACTGCGCCTTCCGAGGCGGAGCTTACGGTGCGCGCGTATTTGGCCAGCACCCCACGGGTAAACCTGGGAGTCGGTGCCGTCCATGCCTGTCGGCGGCGCTCCATTTCCTGCTCCGAAACATCCAGCTCAATACGGTTGGCCACCGCATCAATGGTGATGGTGTCACCATTTTCCACCAGCGCAATCGGCCCACCTTCGGCGGCTTCCGGAGTAATATGACCAACCACGAAACCGTGGCTGCCACCGGAAAATCGACCATCGGTAATCAACGCCACATCGCTGCCCAGACCCTTGCCCATGATGGCAGAGGTAGGCGTCAGCATTTCCCGCATGCCCGGGCCGCCTTTGGGCCCTTCAAACCGGATCACCAACACATCCCCGGCCACAACGGTGCCGTCCATGATCCGCTCCTGAGCCTCTTCCTCGGATTGGAACACCCGCGCACGGCCAGTGAAATGGGTACCCTCCTTGCCGGTGATCTTGGCCACAGCACCAGTGGGCGCCAGGTTGCCGTAAAGGATACGCAGATGGCTATCCGCCTTGATCGGGTCATCAAAGGCATGAATGATGTCCTGGCTTGCCGGGTACGGAGCCACGTCTTTCAGGTTTTCCGCCAACGTCTGTCCTGTCACGGTCATACAGTTGCCGTGCAACATGCCCCGGTCCAGCATCATCTTCATCAACGGCTGAATGCCACCGATGGCCACCAGTTCCGACATCATATAGTGCCCACTGGGGCGCAGGTCCGCCAGCACTGGAACCCGCTTGCCGATTTCCACGAAGTCATCCAGCGACAAGTCAACACCAACGGTATTGGCCATGGCAATGAGGTGCAGTACTGCGTTAGTGGAGCCACCCAGGGCAATCACCACGGTGATGGCGTTCTCGAACGCCTCACGGGTCATGATGTCCGATGGCTTCAGGTCTTTCTCCAGCAGGTTGAGCACGGCCGCTCCCGCCGCCCTGCAGTCTGCCGCCTTGGTCTCGGAAATAGCGTTCTGGGCAGAACTACCCGGCAGGCTCATGCCCATGGCTTCGATCGCCGAGGCCATGGTGTTGGCGGTGTACATACCGCCGCAGGAGCCTGGGCCCGGAATCGCGGTTTCCTCGATCTGTTTGACCTCAATCAGATCCAGATCACCTCGGGCATGGGCACCCACCGCCTCGAACACAGAGATGATGTCGGTGTGATTCTCGCCGGGCATGATGGTGCCGCCATAGACAAATACCGACGGCCGGTTCAGCCGCGCCAGGCCCATCATGCAGCCGGGCATGTTCTTGTCGCAGCCGCCGATGGCAACCAGGCCATCAAAACCTTCACAACCAGCCACGGTTTCAATGGAGTCGGCAATGACTTCCCGCGACACCAGGGAGTACTTCATACCCTCGGTGCCGTTGGCGATGCCGTCCGATACCGTGATGGTGTTGAACGTCAGGCTCTTGCCCCCGGCCTCATCGGCACCAGCGGCGGATTCCTCCGCCAGTTGGTTGATGTGCATATTGCAGGGCGTCAGGTTGCTCCAGGTCGAGGCAATACCGATCTGGGGTTTGCGGAAATCTTCATCGGTAAAACCCACGGCCCGCAACATGGCGCGGCTTGCCGACTTGCCCAGGCCGTCGACCACGGGCGCGGAATAACGGCGGCGTTTGTCTTCTGTCATTACTGTGCTCTCCTGAATGTCCGGTTAGCCCGGCCTTGTTTCTGTCATTAATAAAAGACTGTCAGAAACGCCCGGCGACAGCAATACAACGCCCCGGGCAATACCTTACACCCTTCTGCTCAGAAGCATCAGTGAACCCTTGCCAGTCGCTCACGGTTATCGGAAATAGCGATTTGCCTTGTTCAGGGTCAAGGCTTACTATCACGCACTTTTTTGGTGCGAGTTGGTAAAAACAATTCAGGTTAACGAGAGAACAATGGGACGCAGAAACGAACGACTGCGCTGGCAGTTAGCCAGTGGTCTGCTTAAGGTATTTCATCTTGAACAGCTGACGAATCGATACAGTCGCCGTACTGTGATGGCGGGGTTTAGCCTGATCAACGGCACACTGAGTATCGCGCTTGTTTCCTTTATCGCACTGGTTACACAGGAAGCCTTCATATTCCCGTCGCTGGGCGCCACGGCGTTTATCCTGTTCCACGTTCCGCTCGCGGAACCGGCCTCTCCGCGTAATACCTTTTGCGGCCACCTCATCGGTGCGTTGATGGGGCTGTTCAGCCTTCATATTTTTGGTCTACAGGACCAGGCCTCCGCATTTTTACACGGAGTCGATCTGCCAAGGGTCGGCGCTTCGGCTTTATCCCTCGGCCTGACCGGCTGTCTGATGGTACTATTTCGTGTCGTGCATCCGCCGGCCGGAGCCACTGCGCTTATCGTATCACTCGGCCTGATGCCTGATCCGGCACAACTGCCCGTCCTGATGGCTGGTGTTTGCCTGCTTCTGGCACACGCTTATTGCATGAACAGGCTGTCGGGCATTCCCTATCCGGTTTGGTCTGCAACGAAATCCACCCCATCGACTGGAGCAGTATCGAGTCCATGAGAATCATCATCCGCTATTTTTTCCGTACCCTTCGGCTGATCCTGACCCCCTTCATGCTGATCAGCGAGAAGTTGAGCACACCCAAGAGCATCACCCGCACGCCTGACACACAGGCAAAGGTAGATAGTGCCTGCGAAGACCTCGCGCTTTACCAGTTCACGGCCTGCCCCTTCTGCATCAAGGTCCGCAAGGAAATTGCGCGCTTGGGCCTCAACATCGAAACCCGTGACGCACAGCATGACAGCGAACGCCGCTCCGAGCTGGAAGCTGGCGGCGGTCACGTCAAGGTGCCTTGCCTGCGGATCCGGCAGGATGACGGCAAGGATCAGTGGCTGTACGAATCCGACGACATCAAGCTATGGCTGCAGCGGCAATTCGAACCCGCCGCCTGAATCGTTCGGCAGCGGTTTTATAGATCCCGTCAACCAGGCGTTACCAGTGAACGGTTGCCCGGCCCCGGCAAGGTCTGCCGGGCAGCATTGCGACCACTGACAATCTCGTAGTTACGGTCTTTGACGGTGCTGACGAAGCGCCAGTCCGCCCTCGCCTCATCGGGCGTAAATGTCACCAGCATATAGCCCCGCTGGTTCACGTTCAGGTAGTCGAGATCGTCCACCAGAAGCTCTATAGCCGCCTCGGCATCGGGTATGGTCGCTTCGGGCAACTGGAGATAGTCTTCAAGACCGGGGGAAGAAACCCCCGGCGTGGCGAACTCCACACCCACCTGGTCACCATTGCCGGTTTTCAGGTTGCTGGCCCAGGCGTTGTGAGTATCCCCGGCCAGTACCACGAGATTCTTTTGTAGTTGCCTCGCCGTTTCCAGGATCACTTCCCGTTCCACGTAGTAGCCGTCCCAGGCGTCCAGGTTGTAGGGCAGCACGGTTTCGATCCGAGCGATTTCCTCGTCGGTCAGCGAGGGATCTCCAGCCAGGTAGCGGCCCTTGAGGCCGGCCAGTTCCGCGAACAGGGGCAACAACACAGACGGGTCAGGATTGATGATGCCCGCCAGCAGCTCCGCGGGCAGCGTCATCCGTCCCATCAACACCTGCTGCCCCAGCACCTGCCAGGTGGCAGTCGAGGTTGCCAGCGCGTTCTCAAGCCAAAGCCGCTGTTCCGCACCCAGCATGGTGCGGTTCGGGTCGCCTACATCTGCGGCAAACCGGGCCGCGTCAATGCCATCCTGGGTCAGGTAATCAGCGTAGGCCAGTTGTTCGTCGCGGCCGATGATCCGTGTATCCAGCATGTGCAGGTCCACCAGGTCGCCAAAGCGGAAGCTGCGGGAGATGGTTTCCTGGTCTCCGTCCGTGACCGGCCGGATCGGCATCCATTCAAAGTAGGCACGCAATGCATCGAGTTTACGGTCACTGAAATCACCCTCATCGGCGTTGTGGTTCTCAGCACCGTTCCTCCAGGTGTCGTTGGCTACTTCGTGGTCATCCCAGACAGTGATGAACGGCACCTTGCGGTGCAACTCCCTCAAATGATCATCGCCCCGGTAAATCGCGTAGCGATGGCGGTAATCCTCCAGGGTGATGAGCTCACGGTTATTCGACGCAGGGAACGTACGGCCCATGGCTTCTGCCTGCGCGGCGCCATAGCTATCCGGGTCGCTGTCGTACTCATAGAGATAGTCCCCCAGATGCAGCACGGCATCCAGGTTATCCAGGCCCGCGATTTCCCGATACACGTTGAAGTAGCCGGCGGGGTAATTGGAGCAGGACACCACGGCGAACCTCACCTGGCTCACCGAGCCTTCAGGAAGGGTCTGCGTCATGCCGGTCGGGGAGGTGCTTCTGGCGGTGCGGAAACGATAGTAATAGCGCTGGCCGGGCATCAGACCCCGAACATCCACCTTGAATGTGTAATCGTGCTGAGCCGAGGCACCCGAGCGACCGGAATGAGTCATGCTCCGGAAGTCAGCGTCGGTAGAGACTTCCCAGGCGATATCCACGTCCCGCCCGGAATCGTCGTCCGGTACGGCACGAGTCCAGAGGATCACGCCATCCTGCAGGGGGTCGCCACTGGCAACGCCCTGGGAGAAGCGGATATCACGTTTGTCGCTGCTGTCGAGTACGCATCCGGCCAACCCTGTGGATATGGCGACAGCGCCCATGCCCATAGCGGATGCTTTCAGGAAGTCCCTGCGGCTCAATCGTTTCATACCTTTCCCTGCCCTGGTTTAATGGTCAGGTAAAAGGTAGCGCCAAAGTGTAACGACAGGATGACGGATGGCGACATCCTGAATAGCAAATCACGACAGGCCGGGCAAACCCGCTACCCTTCGACGAAAATCGGCCCCAGGCCATAGTTCCAGAGGATGACAGAGCCCACACGGGTTGACACCAGGATGACCAGGGCGACGGTCAACAGGGCACCGACGTACATCACCGCCTGGTCCTTGGGAATGCCCATGACAATCGGCAGGCCGTCGTACATCAGCCAGGCGCCATAACAGGCTGCCGCCAGGAAGACCAGGGCATTGAACCAGGGCACCGGATAGAGCAACGCAAAACCGGCCAGGAACAGCGGCGTGCAGGAATACGACGCCAACGCAATGCCGTTGGAAGGAACGGTCTCTTCATGGGCGCCATACGTCCGGGCCATCCAGTTGATGGCGAAACCCAGGGCAAACACGCCCACCAGCATGGCCAGATAGGTCAGGATGCTTAGCTGTATCGCACTGACTTCCGTGAGCTTTATGACACGCTCACCGCTCACCGTCCAACCGAAATGGGCCGTAGAGATGTAGGCACAGATCGGCGCTATCGCGCCAAGCAACAGCACATAGGCAACATAGAGCCGCCGGGGAGGTGCGTGTTCCTTGCGGATTTCGGCCCACTCGGCATCGGGATGGGTGAACAGACCAAATGCGTGATTCAGGAGCATGGCTTTACCCCCTTGAGGTAATTTTATTATTGGTTGAATGGATACGCCTCACGGGCCTGGAAAGATCAGGCCACGCTACCATCAACTATAGCTTAGAAACGCAAGTGTTAAAGCCACCTTGTCTTTTATTGCCAATCACTTCCCGACAAAACCTTACGCTTTTCTCGGGTCGGTATCGGCGACAAGCGGCTGATCGCGGTTCTGGTCCCGGAACCCCAGCAGGCTCTCAATGCCCGTGAAATCCACCAGATCCCGAAAATCGACCCAGTCGACCAGACAGTAGAGGCAAATCGCCGGGTAGTCCCATTGGGCGAACTGACCGTCGTCCACCATGGCCGCCAGGGTTCTGAACGTCATCATGATGCGTTCACGCTGGAGGTTGAAAAACATCAGGTCTTCGTTGGTATCGATGCCTGAACGTGCCGACAACAGCAGGATCACCGCAGAGTCGTTAGCGGCGTCAATCAACGTCAGCTGGTTTTCCTGGTCCCAGGTCAACGGCGCCAGGCTCTGCTTCTCGCTGAGGTAGCGGGCGATTACCCGGGAATCGTAGACCTCCTGGTTGTCGTCGATCAGCATTGGAATCTTTAGCGCCGGATTGTTGCGCCTGAGCTCATCCCTGCCCTGACCGTAGATGTCGAGGTTCACGAATTCATAGTTATTCTCAGCCAACAGCAGCCTGATACGACGAACATAAGGGGAGGTGGTGGAACCGATCAGTTTCATGAAATCTCCTTGTTTGAATGATGTTAATGTCAGAGCAGGTTTTCAGGATCTGCAAATTTATAGCCGGTGGACTCCGCCACCTCGCGAAAGGTGACCTTGCCCTGGAACACATTGAGGCCATTGCGCAGATGCGGATCGTCCTTCATCGCCCTTTCCGGTCCCTTGTTGGCCAGGGCGACGATAAACGGCAGTGTTACATTATTCAGTGCCAGAGTGGAGGTTCTTGCCACCGCACCCGGCATATTGGCGACACAATAATGCACCACCCCATCCACGATGTAGGTGGGCGCGTCGTGCGTGGTGGGTTTCGAGGTTTCGGTACAGCCACCCTGATCAATGGCCACATCCACGATCACGCTGCCTTCTGGCATACGGCTGACCATGTCACGGGTTACCAGCTTGGGTGCGGACGCGCCTGGAATCAGCACACCACCGATGACCAGGTCTGACTCGGTCACCGTCTCTTCCAGGGTCGCTGCGGTTGAGAACAACGTGCTAATACGATTGCCATAGAGATGGTCGAGATTTCTCAATACGTCCATATTTCGGTCCAGGACCGTTACGTGCGCCCCCAGGCCGATGGCCATGGCGACCGCATTCTGCCCCACCACACCACCGCCAATCACGGTTACCTTCGCTGGGCTCACACCCGGCACACCGCCAAGAAGTACACCCCGACCGCCAAGGGATTTTTCCAGGCAGTGGGCACCAGCCTGAATCGACATTCGCCCCGCCACTTCTGACATAGGGGCCAGTAACGGCAGTCGCCCGTGGCTGTCGGTGACCGTTTCATAGGCAATACAGGTCGCCCCTGATGCTACCAGGTCATCGGTCTGGGCCTGATCCGGCGCAAGGTGCAAATAGGTGAAGAGAGTCTGGCCGGGCTGCAACAAGACCCGTTCGTCCGCCTGGGGCTCCTTGACCTTGACGATCATGTCGGCTGCCTCGAACACAGCCGTTCCGCTATCCAGAATCTCGGCCCCGGCCTTCACATAATCATCGTCCGTGAAGCCGATGGCAGCGCCAGCATTTCTCTCAACATACACCTTATGGCCGTGGTCACACAGCTCGTGAACCGCCGCCGGTGTCATTCCCACCCGGTACTCGTGATTCTTGATCTCCTTCGGTACGCCGATCTTCATGCCTGACCCCTTGAATCCGTCGGGTAAACGATGTCTCATCGGGTAAAGTGTAGTAAAAAGGTCTGACACCGGCAGTAGCAATTGAATGCATCGGTTTGATGGGCCTCGGCGTAAAACCCGAAGCAATCCACGCAATCGACCCAAATGGAGCAGGAACCAATGAATAGATACAGGCACGCCCTGGCAGCAACCCCGCTCTCACTCGCAGTAGTCCTTACTCTGGCAAGCGGACAGGTGACAGCCGATATGCAGACAGAAACTGTGGAATACACCGTAAACGGCGAAACGTTTACCGGCTACATGGCTTACGACGACGAAGCAGAAGGCAAGCGCCCCGGTGTTCTGGTGGTTCACGAATGGTGGGGGCACAATGAGTTTGCCCGTGAACAGGCGGAAAAGCTGGCAGCCGCCGGCTACACGGCGTTTGCGCTGGATATGTATGGCTCGGGCAAACTCGCCGAGCACCCCGAAGACGCGCAGGCCTTTATGAAGGAGGCGACCAAGGATATTGATCAGGTCAAGGCTCGCTTCATGGCCGCCAGGGAGTTGCTCGCGAAGCACGACAGTGTCGACGGCAGCAAGATTGCCGCCCAGGGTTATTGCTTCGGCGGTGCCGTGGTACTGAACATGGCACGCCTGGGTGTGGATCTTGATGCCGTGGTCAGCTATCACGGCGCGCTGGGCAGCCCCATCAAGGCCGAAGCCGGCAAGGTCCAGCCGCGGATTCACGTCTACACCGGTGGCGCAGACAAGATGGTGCCCTCGGATCAGGTGTCCGGCCTGGTGAAAGAAATGCAGGATGCCGGAGCCGACCTAACCCTGGTCAGCTTTCCCGGTGTCATGCACTCGTTTACCAATCCTGGAGCGGATAAGGTCGCCGAGGAATTCAATATGCCCATCGCCTATGACGAGCAGGCTGCCAAACGTTCTTGGGAGGGCACCCTGCGGCTCTACGAAGACGTTTTCAGCGACTGATCGTACGTTCAGAGGGCACCTTCTATGGTGCCCTTCACTTCTTCCTGAACTTCCCTCACCTCACGTCCGGCGGTGGCTACCGGCGGATGAACAATAATCTCGATCAGACCTGGCGAGAACACCGCGGTTCCCTTGGGAAGTCTGTCATGGGAGCCCCGGATCGTCACCGGGAGAACGGGGAGTTCACCGTCGCGGGCAATCACAAACCCGCCTTTCTTGAAGGACAGCAAGTTGCCATCCCGGGATCGGGTGCCCTCGGGAAACATCAGGATGCTGGTACCTTCGGGCAACTGGGCGACGCCGCGTTTGATACTTTCCAGGGCATCACTGCCCCGGGAGCGATCGATGAACAGGTTACGCGAGGTTTCCAGCGCCAGGCCAAATAATGGCACCTTACGCAGCTCTTTCTTGATCACCCAGCGGTATTGCAGCCCCAATGCCAGCACCAGGGCCGGGGGATCAAAATAGGACGCATGGTTGCTGAGGATAACGTAGCGCTGGGCCGGGTCGATGTGCTCGCGTCCGCTGACTTTCAGCCGGATACCGGTGAGTTTGAGCATGCACCAGGCGTATACCTGGGTGCCGTGAAAAGCGGCGTTGCCGCTACGGCCGGCAAGAGCGGCGACAACAATGGGCAGGAACAGGATCAGCGTGAGCAGCGCAGCCCAAAACAGGATCCAGACAGCTTTGAGGGTGTTCAACATAGCAGGCCCTGAGCAAACTGACAGTTAGGCGATCGCCCGGCGGCAGGGGATAAAAGATGTCGCATTGGGGTGGGAATCACAAAATCCACTCACAAAAAAAGGCAGCCGAGGCTGCCTTATTTGGCGGTGCCCTACTATCCGTTAGATAGCAGTAACGTTTTCCGCCTGAGGACCTTTCTGGCCCTGGGTAACGGTGAACTCAACCTGCTGGCCTTCTGCCAGGGTCTTGAAGCCGCTGCCCTGAATTGCGCTGTAGTGAACGAATACGTCCGGGCCGCCTTCACGAGTGATAAAGCCAAAGCCTTTTGCTTCGTTGAAGAACTTAACAGTGCCGGTAGTAGTAGACATACTTAAACTTCCTGAAATCAATCATTTTATCTTGCCGCCAGGCCATCGTCGTGATGCCTGATCAGCGTTTACGGAAATACAGAATTCGCGGAATCAAAAACAGGACGGTCACTACTAACTGCGGAGGTACGTCTTATTCATGAAAGCTTTACTGAATCTTTCCTACGAAAATAACTTTACTCTTTGTTTTTCGGATTGCCAAGCGTATTTTTAATTTATTGCGTACGTAGTGTTACCCATTATCCCCGGACCAGACCGAAGGTGTAAATTCCCAGCGCTGTCATGAGGATAGAGCCAACAACATGGGCGAGAATTCCAGCCAGGGCCATGCTCCATTTGCCTTCCTGGATAGCGGAAAGCATTTCCAGGGAGAAGGTGGAGAAGGTGGTCAGGGCGCCGCAAAGACCGGTAATGGCAAACAGGCGCCACTCCGGTGCCAACGAGGTGCCATGCACGAAATAGCCAATAAGCAGGCCGACGAGCCAGCCGCCGGAGAGGTTGGCGGCGAGGGTGCCATAGGGAATGGCGTGGTAGCTGCTGTTGAGCCAAAGGCCCAGGGCCCATCTCAGGTTCGCGCCGATGACGGCTCCGGTGCTTACCGCCAGGATTGATAGCCACATTCCCAAATTACCTCATGATTTGGTGACCGCCGGATGTTGCCATCCGGCGTCCCTCAATCCAAACCCCTATACCCTCTGTCAGGCCGGGTTGTGGTCGATCAGCGTGTCCTTGTTGCGGGCGAACTCGTCGAACGGGAAGTCGTCGACGGTCAGCATTTCCAGGACCACGGCTTCGTACTCGCGCATGAACTCGGCCTCTTCCTTGGTGAAGATGTCCGCTTCCAGTGCGGCTTCGAAGCGTTCTTCCGGATGCAGTGCATCCATCGGCAACTGGCCCTTGGCATACGCCTTGGTGGCTTTGCGATAAAGCTGTTCGGCCTTGTCGTAATCCTTCAGCAATATGTTGTATTGAGCAATGGGATTCTCAACCGCACCCTTGCCTTCGCCAGCCGTCGTCCAGGCGCCGGCCAGCAGCTTTTCACGCACAGGGCTGTCGGTAGAGATGGCTTTTGCCAGTTTGCGGGCCAGATCATCATGGGGCTGATCCCAACGACGGCCAAGGGGCATAGTGATGGCACGCAAGGCCATAGCGACCGGGCGGTTAGGAAGGTTCTGGAGGAATTCTTCCATGGCGGTTTCCGCTCGGTTCAGCAACAACGCCATGCTGTACTCCATCAGGTCGCGCTCACCGTCTACCGGCTGGGTTTCATGCCAGTTCTTGAGCACCATGGAGGCCAGGTAAAGATTGGCCAGCACATCACCAAGGCGGGCAGAGATCAGCTCACGCATTTTCAGCTCCGACCCCAGCGTAGTCATAGCGGCGTCGGCGCACAGGCCGAAGGCGGCACTAAAGCGGGCCACACCCTGGGCGTATTTGCGCGCATTGTGGTCAAACGGCACGTCGGGTTTGCCGATACCCAGAGCCTGGGTGAACGCACGAGCAGCGTTGCCGAAGATCAGGCCAGCGTGGCCGAAAAAGGCATCGTCGAACGCGTCGATGTCATCGTTGTCTTTGGCCGCCAGCTCCTTCAGTACATAGGGATGACAGCGTATTGCACCCTGACCGAAGATCATCAGGCTGCGGGTCATGATGTTGGCGCCTTCCACAGTGATGGAAACCGCCGCACCACTGAAGCCGATACCCAGGTAGTTGCGGGGGCCAAGGGTGACCGTCTTACCACCATGCACATCCATGGCGTCGGTCAGGACACCGCGCTGGAATTCGGTCAGGTGGTACTTGAGAATCGCCGACGGCACCGCCGGTTTTTCGCCTTTGTCGATCATGTTCGCGGTGTGGTTCACCGCCGACTGGGCGATGTAGGTCTTGGCGGCAATACGGGCCAGTGGCTCCTGCACGCCCTCCATGTCCGCCACCGGGGTATTGAACTGGCGACGAATGCGGGTGAAGCCACCTGCCGTGCCCACGGAGTAGGCAGCCGCCCCGGCCGCGCCGGATGGCAGGGTAATACAGCGCCCCACGGAGAGACACTCGACCAGCATGCGCCAGCCCTGCCCCGCCATTTCCTGGCCACCGATGATGTAATCCAGCGGAATGAACACGTCGGTGCCCTTGATCGGGCCGTTCATGAACGGGGTGCCGATGGGACAATGCCGGCGGCCGATTTCCATGCCCTTGGTATCACGGGGAATCAGCGCACAGGTGATACCGTAGTCCTTGGTGTCGCCAAGCAGCCCGTCGGGGTCGAACATGCGGAAGGCAAGACCAACCACGGTGGCAACCGGCGCCAGGGTAATCCAGCGCTTCTCGAAGTTGAGGCGCAGACCCAGCACTTCCTTGCCCTCGAACTCGCCCTTGCAGACCACACCGGTGTCCGGCAGTGAGGTGGCATCCGAGCCAGCGCGGGGACCGGTCAGGCCGAAGCAGGGAATATCACGCCCATCCGCCAGCCGGGGAAGATAGTGATTCTTTTGTTCGTCGGTGCCGTACTTGACCAGCAGCTCACCCGGGCCGAGGGAGTTGGGCACGCCCACGCTGACCATCAGCATCTCGTTGGCCGCCAGCTTCTGCAACACCGCTGTTTGCGCCTTGGCAGAGAAGTGCAGGCCACCGTATTCCTCGGGAATGATCATGCCGAAGAATTTCTCTTTCTTGAGGAACTCCCACAGTTCCGCCGGCAGATCAGCACGTTCAACGGCCAGGTCCCAGGCGTTGCACATGGAAATGGCCTGGGTGCACTGGTTGTCAACAAAGGCCTGCTCTTTCTCGGACAGGCCTGTGTTGCGGTTGATCAGCAGGCTGTGCCAGTCGGGGCGCCCGGTAAACAGCTCGCCATCCCAACTGACGGTCCCCGCTTCCAGGGCCACTTTTTCGGTATCGGACACCTTGGGAGCCACTTTCTTGAACATGGCGAATACCCGCGGGGTCAGCCAGCTCCGGCGAAATCCCGGCAGGCCGGCCGCAGCGGTGACGGCGGCGCCGATAAACAGTATGAGCGCGAGCAATCCCGACGCCAGAAATAGTGAAAGCACGCCTGTTACTACCATCACTCCGATGGCTGGCTTGGCACCGGATTCCTTGCGCATCACAACAAGAAGGCCGGTAACAGCAGCAAGAAACAGTATGAAAGTCATCATGGATACTCTCTGTTGTCCGTGGTTTTGAATGTCAAAAACTACAATTTGTTACGTTCAACCTACCTGATCAGATGAATACTGACCAGCAACTGGTTCACCTTCAGGCAGTTACAATCACGCGAATACCTTCCAGTGACAGGCTGGCCTGCTCCAGTAACGTCTCCGCGGCGTCCAACTGTTTACGGAAGAAATCAATTTCGTCGTCACGAATGGTCGGATTAACCTTCTTCATTGCCTCAAGACGCTGGATTTCTGCCCCGAACACGCTTCTGACCTGGGCCAGGGCCGACGTCTTCAGAGGTTCCAGGTGCGGCTCGGCAAGGCGTTCGGCATGATCGACCATGGTTTCCACCTGCGGGCGAATCTGCGGCACGATGGCCTGGGCGGTGCGCCTGCGGATGTTCGAGCACATATCGTTGAGCCGGTCATGCGGCAGGGTTGCCGACAAGTCACGCCCGTTCACATCCACCAGCAGCCTCAACGGCGAGACTGGCAGGTAACGGGACAACTGCAGCGATTCAGGCGCCGGGCAATGCACGGTATACAGGGCCTCCAGCAACAGGGTGCCGGGTGGCAGCGCCTTGACCGTCATACTGGCCAGGGCCGCCTTACCCAGCCCGGAACTGGTGACCGATTCCATGATGCCGGTCACCAGTGGATGCTCCCAGCTCATGAAGGCCATGTCTTCGCGCTCAAGGGCCTGCTGACGACTCCAGGTAACGGTCAGGCCGTCTTCCGGCAGTTCGGTCACATGTCCGGCCTGGTATTGCTCGCCCGGTCTCAGCACGTCGGCATGCTCGGAATGATCCTCGACATCAACGCCGAGGATATCGCAGGCCTCGATCATATAATCACGGACCTGGGCGGATTCTTCCTCGGATTCAATCTGGCTGATCAACGCCTCTGCCACGTCCGGACGGCAGGAGTTAAGCTCGATGAGCGCGTCGCGACCGTTGCGCAGCAACGTACGCAGGCGCTGAGCCTCAGCCAGCGAAGCATCCACCAACGCCGGCAGGTCATCCGTCGCACCATCAATGACGGCTTGCCACTGCGCGGCCACATGATCGTGGACCGCGACACCCACGGAGCAACTTTCATTGAACGCGTTCAAGCCTTCCTCAAACCAGCGGTACTGGACCTCCTGGGCCGTTCCCTGCAAGTAGGGGATATGGATGTCGATGGTGTCGGTCTGGCCAATCCGGTCGAGCCGGCCGATGCGCTGTTCCAGCAAGTCCGGGTTGGCGGGCAGATCGAACAGGATCAGGTGATGGGCAAACTGGAAATTGCGGCCCTCACTGCCGATTTCCGAGCAGATCAGTGCCTGGGCGCCCTGTTCGGTGTCGGCGAAGTAAGCTGCGGCCCGGTCCCGCTCGATCAGGCTCAGATGTTCATGGAAGGCGGCGCTGCGGATACCGGCACGCAGTTGCAGGTAATGTTCCAGAGCCATGGCGGTCGAGGCGTGGGCACAGATCACCACCACCTTGGCCGGCTTGAGGCCGGTCAGGGTTTTCTCCAGCCAGGCGACGCGGGGGTCTTCCGCCAGCCATTGTTCTTCGTCCACGGCCGTTTCGGGGGTCAACCCGGCAATACCCTGGCAAGTATCTTCCTGCTGATAGAGTTCCGGGCAGGGTAACGAAACCGGTAGCGGGTGGCGCTCAGGGAAACCCTTGATGGCGGCGCGGGTGTTCCGGAACAGCACGCGACCGGTACCGTGACGGTCCAGCAATGCGTCAACCACGGCCTGTGCCGGCTCCTGGGATGCCATCAAACCTTCCAGCTCATCACCCAGCCAGCCCTCGAGAGCTTTCCGATCCGTGTCGGAGACAGCGGTTATGCCTTGCTCTCGGATATGGGAAACCACCCCATTGATCACTTCGTACTGCTTTTCCTCTTCCCGGAAGGTCTCCAGATCGTGAAAACGTGCCGGGTCCAGTAATCGTAGGCGGGCAAAATGGCTGGCCACCCCCACCTGCTCCGGGGTTGCGGTCAACAGCAGCAAGCCATTGCTGGCTTCTGAAAGCTGCTCGACCAGCCGATATTCAGGGCTCGCCGCCTCTGGGCTCCAGGCCAGGTGATGGGCCTCGTCCACCACCATCAGGTCCCAACCGGCGGCAATGGCATCCGCCTGGGCCTGTTCGCTGGTCATCAGGAAATCCAGGCTGCACAGTGCAAGCTGTTCACTCTCGAACGGATTTTCATCGGCATCGGTCAGGTCGTCATCCTCTTCCGACAACCCCTCAAGATCCTGCATGGCCTCATACCGGCTGCGATCAATGATCGAGAATCGCAGGTTGAACCGCCGCAGCATTTCCACCAACCACTGATGCATCAACGAATCCGGCACCACGATCAGCACGCGACGGGCACGGCTGGTGTGCAGCTGATAGTGAAGAATCAGGCCGGCCTCAATGGTTTTGCCCAACCCCACTTCGTCCGCCAGCAGAACCCGGGGGGCGTATCGTGTTGCCACTTCGTGGGCAATGTAAATCTGGTGTGGCAAGTGCTGCGTGCGCGCACCGATCAGGCCCTGAGCCGAGGATGCACGTAACCGGTCAAGATGTTGCGCGGTGGCCATCCGCAGGCGAAACGCACCGTTGCGATCAAACTGGCCGGCAAACAGCCGTTGGTGAGGGGCGGAAAAGTCCACAGAACTGCTGAGTTTTACCTCGGAAACCTGGATCAGGTTCTCTCCGCCGTCATCGGCGTGGTACATCAGCACACCCCCGATGTCTTCCACGGCCCTCACGGTGTAGCGTTCGCCGTCAAAGGTCTCGATCGTCTCACCAATCTGGTAGATGATCCTCGACAGCGGGGCATTGTCGATGGCGTAGGTACGCTCCTCGTCCGCCGCCGGGAAACCCAGCGTTACACGGCGGCCTGAGATGTCCGTGACAATACCAAGGCCGAGCGCGGTATCGCTGTGACTGACCCAACGCTGACCAATTACAAATTCCGATGTATCCAAGAAACCTCCGACAGATTTAAATCACCGTAACTGCGTTATACGTCTGTGTTCGAGGGACCGTTCTCACGCACCCAATAGGCGGTGGCACCACAAACCGCGGCAGGCACCACCACCAGGTTCAGCACCGGCACCATGGCCGCCAATGCCACCGGCAGGCCAAACCCGAGGGCCGACAGGCGAGTGTCACCCAGCAGCCGCCGCAAGGCCGGGAAACTGACCCGATGGTTGTCCGCCGGGTAGTCCACGTACTGCAGCGACATCATCCAGCAATTGAAGACGAACCACAGCACGGCCGCCACCAGATTGACCACCGGGATAACACCGATAATGAAAAGTCCAATGGCCCTGGGCAGGTAGTAGAGGATTTTCTGCACCTCCCGCCAGAGAGAGCGGGGAATATCCCGTATGATCTGGCTCCAGCCATCATCGGTGCTGACCTCCTGACCGGTCAGGTGCTTTTCCGTCAGCTCCGACAGGTAACCGTAGAAGGGCGAGCCGATGAGGTTCGCCAGGATCACGAACCCGTAAGCCAACATCAACAGGATGACGGCGCCGTAGAGAATCCAGAACAACCAGTCGAGGCTTTGTAGCCACGCCCAATCCGGTAACCAGCTCATGGCTGTGGCAATCATCGCTGCAAAGAGTTCAGCCAGAAAGTAGAACAGGAGGCCGAATAACAGAATATTAATAACCAGGGGAATAACGACGAACAATCTCAGTCCAGGCTCTCGTATCAGCCGGAATCCTTCTCCAAGGTAACCCAGGCCGCGGAAAAAATTACCTTTCAACATACCTCGCAGCACCTCAGCTTCAATGACAGTGACGGGGCGCAAAGCATATCATGTTGCAAACTCCACCACAGCCCGACGGTGACCATGGCATTCCTGAGGCAACGCATTCTGATTCTGCTCGAGTATCAGCCTTTTTGGCGGGCAGTGCTGCTTCTCTCGGCCGCCGCCATCATCTACCTTGCAACCACCAGCCAGCCCTACCCGATTCCCTCGGCAGCAAGCGACAAGGTCAATCACCTGCTGGCATTCTTCGAATTGACGGCGGTTGCCAGGCTGGCTTGGCCGAACCTGGGGAAACCGTGGATTGCCATCGGCCTGCTGGCGTTCGGGCTGGGCATTGAGCTTGTCCAGGCCCAGCTACCCTACCGGACCTTTGCCATTGCCGATATTCTCGCCGACGCTGCAGGCATTGCTATCGGGTTACTGCCGTGTCCCGGATTTATAAGGCCACACACGCAAAACGACCGAGCCATTGCTCACGCCAACAACCGTCAATAAAACACCACGCAGCGAACTTGAGACATCAACCTGAATCCGTGTGAGATATATCCTACAAATACGTAGGATCTTACTGCGACATAGCGTAGGTTTCCCCGACAGAAGTAGCCGCCGAAATCTCAATTGTCTGATATTAAAGAACTTATAATAAAGTTTTTGCGAGCTTGCCCGCGCTGGCGTGCACAGTTCACATGTTTGTAAAACTGCGATTGGTATAGTGTTCACATCAAGGATGACAGGGAAATGGACGACGCACTGGACGCACCCCGGCAATTGGATGCAGGGAGAAGCAGGGACACAAGGATGGCTCGCTTAAAGGAGATTCTTCGGATCGCTGGCTCGGACGCCGGCACCAGGGACTGGCAAGGGAAACCGGCAACAAGGTAGTTGCCAACAGCGCAGGGACGCGACACCTGTTCCGAGAAAGGGTAACCGAAAGGTTGCCTTTTTTTTCGCCCGCTCTCAGGTCATCGAGCTCTCGCCCGCCAGGTACACCCGCACCCGATTAAACTCCTCAAACTCATTCAGGTCTGGCCAGGTGCGGCCTTCGATCACTTCCTGCTGCTGGTAGTGGTCGCCACCCAGGTTCCGCAAGCGAGAATCCGCCAGTATCACCAAAGGCGCGGCTCGCCTGAACTCGGACAGCAGCGGGCGATTTTCCGGGTCATACAACACGTCCGCCGCGGTCACAACGTCCACATCGCTCGGTCGCATTGCCCAATCGGCGCTCAGGGTCACCGACACGCCATTTAACCTGGCGTTTGCCGCTGCCGCGTCCAGTGCAGCCTGGTCAATATCGCAGGCGATGGCCTCACTCGCCCCGGCCATTGCGGCAGCGATGGCCACCACCCCGGAACCGGATCCAAAATCCAACACTTTTTTGCCTTTTACCAGGTGTGGATGTGCCAGGATATAAGCCGCCAATACCTGTCCACTGGCCCAGCAAAACGACCAATACGCCGGCTCAGCAACCACTGCCTGCGCCTCGTCGTGGCTCAGCGGGCCCTCCAGTACCCCTGGGTCGAACAGGTAGAGGACGATGTCGGGGCAACCCGCCGGGGCCGTTACGGCAACCTGCCCCCGGCTGAGGGTTTTCCCAAGATGCTGATCTAGAATGTCGGGGGTCATGGTTACTCCGGAACACAGGCCTGGCAAGGCACGCATTGTAGCGGCAGCGGCGCGGTGGCACACCCGCAGGCGAGCAAAAAACCAGCATGTTCGTTATACTGCTGCCTCATTTCCCGTACGAACCCAAACCTGCCATGCCGTCCAGACCTGATACCAGCGACTATCTCTCCCTGTTCCTCAACGACGTTCCGCTCATGGACGTAAGGGCACCGATCGAGTTCAGCAAGGGCAGCTTCCCAAGTGCTATCAATGCGCCCCTGATGAACGACGAGGAACGCCACAGAGTTGGCATCTGCTACAAGGAAAAAGGTCAGGACAAGGCCATTGAACTGGGCCACCAACTGGTTTCCGGGGACCTCAAGGCGCAACGCATCGAAGCCTGGAAGCGATTTACGGCCACGAATCCGCAGGGCTACCTGTTCTGCTTCCGCGGCGGCCTGCGTTCGCGGTTGACTCAGCAGTGGATCAAAGACTCTGGCATCGAGTTTCCGCTCGTCCAGGGTGGCTACAAGGCCATGCGTCGGTTCCTGATCGACAGCCTGGAAGCCCTCACTGCATCGTCCGAGTTCGTTATTCTCAGCGGCCGCACCGGGACTGGCAAAACCCGCGTGCTGAATCAGTTGCCCAATCCTGTTGACCTTGAAGGGTTGGCAAACCATCGTGGCTCCAGTTTCGGTCGTCAGGTAACGCCCCAACCGTCACAGATTGATTTCGAAAACCGCCTGGCCGTTGCCATGCTCAAGGCCCATCATCACGTCGGCGGGTCGGTGTACCTGGAAGATGAAAGCAGACTGGTGGGCCGATGCGCCCTGCCGGAAAGCCTCAGGAACCGAATGGCAGCAGCACCCTTAATGGTGCTGGATCAACCGATCGAAGAGCGAGTACGAATCATCCGCGAAGACTATGTTGACCAGATGACGGCCGACTTCATGGAACGCGACGGCACAGAAGCAGGCTGGCTCAACTATCGCGACTACCTTCTCAGCGCCCTCGACAGAATCCGGAAACGCCTCGGCGGTGAACGCCATAGCCGACTGCGGCAGATGATGGAGGATGCTCTCGACTGCCAGCACCGAACCGGGGAGACCGGTACGCACCACGAATGGATCGAGGCACTGTTGCAGGACTACTACGACCCCATGTATGACTACCAGCTCAACCAGAAGGAAGGTCGCGTTGTTGTGAAGGGTGGGCCGGAAACCATCATCGGGTGGGCCAGTCGTTGATTTACAACGTACAACGCTTCCACCCAAACTGGACGCGCATGTTGTACGTTTGCCACAAACCTCTGCTATAACAAAGCTCAGGCAAATCTCTATTGAACTGCCGTTGTCCCGTCAGATTTCAAGCAACAAGCCACTACTACCGAACAAGGAGTCACTGAATGGAAGATCTTCTGGGAACCAACATTAATGCCTCGGAGCTATGGGACCAGGCACTCTCGTTGATCATGACCTACGCCCCCAAGGTTGTCCTGGCCATCATCACACTGGTACTCGGCCTTTGGCTGATCAATCGTTGCATCGGGGTTCTCGATAAAAAGCTGGGCGCGAAAGACCCGACACTCAACAAGTTCCTGTGTGGTTTGATAAGCGCCATATTCAAGGTCATGTTGCTGATCTCTGTCGCGTCGATGATCGGCATCGCGACGACGTCCTTCATTGCTGTTATTGGTGCTGCTGGCCTGGCCATCGGCCTTGCGCTACAGGGCAGCCTGGCCAACTTTGCCGGCGGCGTACTGATTCTGATCTTCAAGCCATTCAAGGTCGGTGACACCATCGAAGCTCAGGGCTACCTGGGCGCCGTCGCGGAAATCCAGATTCTTTATACTGTGGTGAATACCTTCGATAACCGCCGTATCGTTATCCCCAACGGCAGCCTGTCCAACGCCACCCTGGTGAACGTCAGCATCTACGACAAGCGCCGCTGTGACATGACTTTCGGTATTCACTACGACGACGACATCGACAAGGCCAAGGCCATCCTGCAGCGGTTGTTCGACGAGGACGAACGTTCTCTGAAGGATCCCGAACCACGTATCTGCGTGGGCAGTCTTGGCGACAACTCCGTTAACCTGATGTTCCGAGCCTGGGTCGCCACCGATGACCTCTGGCCGTACTACTGGGACATGCACGAAAAAGTGAAGAAGGCATTCGACGCCGAGGGCATTACCATTCCGTTCCCACAGCGGGATGTGCATGTCTACAAATCCGAGTGATTGGTATCTCATTAACACACACTGTTACTCGCATTCTGTACAGCCTCAACTAAGCTGACCAGTAATGGCGATGAAGTTGCACCAGCGGCTTCATCGCCAACCACCGGGGCCGGGGCAATAGAAGCCACCGGTTCCAGTACCGCTGTCATTGCTGGTAGGAGGTTGTCACTATGCCGGTACAGCAGTTGAAGGAATACCTCGATCAGGCAGGCGTGGAATACATGTGCCTGTCTCACCCCCCTGCGTTCACCGCCCAGCAACTCGCCCACCACGTCAAAATCGCCGGCGACCGGGTCGTGAAAACCGTCATTATCGAGCTGGATGGCAAAATGGCCATGCTGGTCATGCCTGCTACCTGGCGTATCCGCTGGGACCGACTGACCCACATCCTCGACACCGATTTTGTCGATCTTGCGGACGAACAGGAATTCCAGGACCGCTTCCCCGAGTGCGAAGTGGGCGCCATGCCACCATTCGGCAACCTGTTCGATATGTCCGTGTATTGCGCAGAGGCCCTGACCCGGCAACCGGAACTCGCCTTTGCCGCTGGCAGCCACACCGAATCCATCCACATGAAGACGTCAGATTTCCTGGAAATGGTGCATCCGATGGTGCTGGAGCAGGGATTTGTGAAACCAGGCGCGCAAAAGCCAGCCTGGCTCAAGGGCCGCGCCCGCAGGGCTGAGTCCCTGACCGGCAGCCCCACCGCCAACCTGGCCGGTTACTGACACCCAAAACCGGCCCAGGCTTGATCCGGACGTCTTGTCTGGATGCGTCCATCGCGTAAACTGGGCGTACCAGACAGGAACCCGTTATGACTCAAGCCTTTGATATTGTGATTGTCGGTGCCGGCATGGTCGGTGCTGCCCTCGCGACCGGACTTGGCCGCAGTGGCTTCCGCGTGGCCCTGGTTGACCGTGGCTCCGCCCCTGAACTCGATCCCTCACTGCCTCCGGACATCCGCGTGTCAGCCCTGAGCGCCGGCAGTGAGCGCTACCTCAACGATCTTGACGTCTGGCCCAGCATGCTCGCCATGCGTGCCACCCCCTACGCCCGCCTGGCGGTATGGGACGAGACCCGTCACCCACTCAGCAACCTGCTGCCCCGCAAGGTCGCCGATGTGGTGTTTGACGCCAGCAACCTGTCCGCCCGACACCTGGGGCATATCGTGGAGAATCGCATTACCCAACAGGCGTTGTGGAACAGAGCCGCGTCGCTGAACTCGGTCTCCCTGTTTCCCGACAACGCCGTCAGTCACCTCGAAAACGGCGACAACCACGCTGCTGTGACCCTGGAGGACGGCACCAAACTTGAGTGTCAGCTGGTGGTGGGCGCCGATGGCGCGGCATCCGGCGTCCGGGAACTGGCGGGCATCGGCGTAACCCGGGACCAGTACCAGCAACAGGCAATGGTCATTTCGGTTCGCTACCAGGGCGCGGTTGAGGACATTACCTGGCAGGGCTTCTACCCGTCCGGCCCCCGCGCATTCCTGCCGCTGCATTCCGCTGGCAATGGCGAAAGCTGGGCGTCTCTGGTGTGGTATGACTCACCGGAGCAACTAGCGCACCTGAAATCGCTGGACGACCGTGCATTGATGGCGGAAATACAGAACGCCTTCCCGCCGGAATTGCCTCTGCTGACGCACATTGAAGCCAAAGCCAGCTTCCCGATTGCCCGCCAGCACGCCAAAACCTATGTGAACAATCGTGTCGTGCTGGCAGGCGACGCGGCCCACACAATCAACCCACTGGCAGGCCAGGGCGTCAACCTGGGTTTCCAGGACGCACGCTGCCTGCAGACCGTCATCCGCGAGGCCAAACGCGCTGGCTGCGACCTGGCCGATCCGGCGTGGCTGGCCAAGTACGAGCAACAACGCCGCCCGGCCAACCGACGTATGATGATGGCGATGGACGTGTTCTATCACCTGTTCAGCAACCGCACGCCGCCTCTGCACTTGTTGCGCAATCTGGGCCTGGGCGCCGCGAAAGCAATGCCATTTGCCAGAAACCGGGTGGCCAAATACGCTATGGGCATCGACGACGAACTACCCCCGCTGATCCGCCAACTGGCGGAGCGGCTGCCGGGGATGAAGCAACTGTAAAGCGTTTCACAAGCCTCAACTCATCAACAGGGAATCATCATGGCGGAAACCATTTTCACCAAGATCATGAACCGGGAAATCCCGGCGGACATCGTTTACGAAGACGACATCAGCCTGGCGTTCAAGGACATCAATCCACAGGCACCGGTACACCTACTGATTATCCCGAAACAGGAAATCGCAACGATCAACGACATCGAGGAAGGCGACCGGGAGTTGGTGGGCCACTTGTACTGGGTTGCGGCCAAACTGGCGAAGGAGATGGGTTTCGCCGACGATGGCTATCGGACCGTCATGAATTGCGGCGAAAATTCAGGCCAGACGGTATTTCACATCCACCTGCACCTGCTGGCCGGCAAACCTCTCGGTTGGCCGCCGTATACCGATAAATTGAAACAAGGCTGATCGCCTTGAGCCCCGGCGATATCTGAGATATTTACAAAGCCGGGCGGGAGGCACTGTTCAGGACCGTGGAGCGCCAGGGATGGCGCGACCGAGCCCTACATGGACGTATTCACGGGCGTGTCCTGAACAGTGCCTCCTGCCCTGCGGGAACACCCGCACCAGAAGGCTACGAACTCAGCGCCCGACGACCTTCTCAGCCTCCTCCACCGGCGTATGCCGAACATCCTCGCCTTTGACCATGAAGATCACATTCTCGGCAATGTTGCATGCATGATCCCCCACCCGCTCCAGGGCACGGAGAATCCACATCACCGACATACAGCGGGAAATGTTGCGGGTGTCTTCCATCATGAACGTCAGCAACGTCCGCGTGGCCGCCTGGTATTCCTCGTCTACCCGCTTGTCTTCCTTCATGATCCGCAGCGCCTGCTCCGAATCGAGGCGGGCGAAGGAGTCCAGCGCATCGTGCAACATGCTAAGAACATGATTGCCAATGTGGCGCACTTCCACATACCCACGAGGCGCCTGACCTTCCTCTGACAGCTTGATGGCAAACTTGGCAATTTTCTTGGCCTCGTCGCCAACCCGCTCCAGATCCGCCACCATCTTGATCACCGAAATCACCAACCGCAGGTCACGCGCGGTCGGCTGGCGACGGGCGATAATCAGGGTTGCTTCCTCGTCGAGGTCGATTTCCATCTGATCGACTTTCTTGTCCGTGGCACGGACCTCATCCGCCAGGTGGCCGTCGTTGTCCACCAGTGCGCTAATCGCACGGTCGACCTGGGACTCCACCAGGCCGCCCATCTCAAGAAACTCGCTCTTCAGGGCCATCAGTTCATCATTGAACTTGTTCGAAATATGATCGCCGTAAACATCGTCCTTTTTATCTGGCATGACTGTGTTCTCCAGTGTTCAACAATACCGGCGTTAACCAAAACGGCCGGTGATATAGGATTCGGTGAGTTCGTGCTCGGGCGACGTAAACACCTTGTTGGTTTCGTTTACTTCCACCAGATGCCCCAGGTGGAAATACGCCGTTCGATTCGATACACGGGCTGCCTGTTGCATCGAGTGGGTCACGATCACGATGGTATAGCTCTCCGACATTTCCGCCATCAGCTCTTCCACCCTCGCGGTTGCAATGGGGTCCAGTGCGGAGCAAGGCTCGTCCATCAGAATAACCTCCGGGCTCACCGCGATAGCGCGCGCAATGCACAGGCGCTGCTGCTGGCCGCCCGACATTCCGGTGGCTGTCGCATCCAGACGGTCCTTGACCTCGCCCCACAGCCCCGCCTTGCGCAGGCTGTTCTCGACGATGTCATCAAGATCGGATTTTCGATTGGCCAGGCCATGAATCCGGGGGCCATAGGCCACATTGTCATAAATGGACTTGGGGAACGGGTTTGGCTTCTGGAAAACCATGCCCACCCGCGCACGCAGTTCGACAACGTCGCGGCGACGGTCATAGATGTCCTGATCGTCCAGCTGAAGTGACCCCGTCACCTTGCAGATTTCGATGCTGTCGTTCATCCGGTTGAGACACCTCAGGAACGTGGACTTGCCGCACCCTGAAGGTCCAATAAAGGCAATGACCTCGTTCTTCGCCACATCCAGGCTGATGTTCTTGATCGCCCGGGTATCACCGTAGGAAACATTGACATCGCGAAGCTTGAATTTGGCATTGTCGGCAAAAGGCTCTCCCACCGTTTTACCTTCCTCAATGATTGTTTCCTCGGGCTGCTCCCGCACCGGAGCAACCGCCTCAACCTCTTGATGATCGGCTTCTTTGGTAATCGTTGGGTTCATCGTATTCATCGCTTATCTCCTTACCACCGACGCTCAAGGCGCTTGCGAAGCCAAATGGCCAGTGCGTTCATGCTAACCAGGAATGCCAGCAATACCATGATGGCTGCTGACGCACGTTCTATAAAGGCGAGCTCCGGGCTGCCTGCCCACAGGAAGACCTGAACCGGGAGTACCGTCGCCGAATCGAAAAAGCCGTCCGGAACATCCACGATGAACGCCACCATCCCGATCAGCAACAGGGGTGCGGTCTCGCCCAGCGCCTGCGCCATGCCGATAATGGAACCGGTCAACATTCCCGGCATGGCCAGCGGCAATACATGGTGCAACACCACCTGCATTTTGGAGGCACCAATACCTTCGGCAGCCTCCCGGATTGACGGCGGTACGCTCTTAATGGCCGCCCGGCTGGAAATGATGATGGTTGGCAGGGTCATCAGCGTCAGTACGAGACCGCCCACCACCGGAACCGATCTGGGCATGCCGAACAGGTTGATGAACACCGCCAGGCCCAGCAAGCCGAAGATAATCGACGGCACCGCAGCCAGGTTATTGATGTTCACTTCAATGAAATCCGTGAGCCTGTTCTGGGGTGCAAACTCTTCCAGGTAAATGGCAGCCGCAACTCCGATGGGGAACGAGAGAACCAGTGTCACCAGCATGGTCAGCAAGGACCCGACGATCGCCCCAAGAATACCGGCGCGGGACGGATCACGGGAATCGCCGCTGCTAAAGAACACATCGTTGAAGGACGTCTGCACAACCTCATTTTCCACCAGCTGATCCACCCAGCGCTGTTGCCGGTCACTGAGCTTGATGGAATAGGCGTCGTCACCTGCATGCTTCACGTAGACATCCACGTCGGTGTGAGCCAGAACGGTCAGTGTTTGGGTGGTTCCAAGCCACTCGGGGTTCTGCTCGAGCATGTCACGCAGCTCATTGGACGCGTAGGGGTTAAGCAGATCACGGACGGCATCCCTGTTCTCTTCCGTTGCACCCGGCACCTGTTTGATCAGCGCCTGCACCAATGGCTCCACAAAATCAGCCATCTTTATCTGCTTTTTGTCCGTGGCGTCGTCCAGGTACATCATTTCACCATCGAGCTCGACTTCCATGGTGATCGTGGTTTTGGTGAAGCCGGTGTAGCCTTTACCAATAATGTCGACGAACAGCACCACCAGGGCGGAAAGCGCAATCGCAATCGCCAGTATGCCGTAGGCCCGGAACCGGCGCTCCTTGCGGTAACGCCGTTTGAGTGACTGGCGGACGATCTCCGCCTGTGAACGTTGATCAGTCATACTGTTCCCGATATTTGCGAACGATTTTCAGGGCCACCACATTCAGCAACAGGGTAGCGAGGAAGAGCATCGCGCCGAGAGCGAAGGCCGCCAGGGTCTTGGCGCTGTCGAATTCCTGGTCGCCGGTCAGCAGGGTGACAATCTGTACGGTAACCGTTGTGACGGTTTCCAGCGGATTGGCCGTCAGATTCGCTGCGAGGCCCGCGGCCATGACCACGATCATAGTTTCACCAATGGCTCGGGAGACTGCCAACAGCACCCCGCCCATAATGCCGGGCAGTGCCGCCGGGAAAATCACCTTCTTCATGGTTTCCGACTGGGTAGCGCCCAGAGCCAGGGAGCCGTCACGCAGGGTTTGCGGTACCGCGTTGATAACGTCGTCCGACAGTGAAGACACAAACGGAATGATCATGATGCCCATGACCCCGCCAGCGGCGAGCGCACTCTGGGACGACGCATCGATACCCAGAGAGGCCGCGAAGTTACTGATGAACGGCGCGACGGTAAGTGCTGCAAAGAAGCCATAGACTACCGTCGGGATACCCGCCAGCATCTCAAGCAACGGCTTGACCACACCGCGCACTTTCTTGTTGGCGTATTCCGAGAGGTAAATTGCCGACAGCAATCCCACCGGCACAGCAACCAGCATGGCAATCGCCGAAATCAGCAGCGTACCGGTGAACAGCGGGATCATGCCAAAGGCGCCCTGGGCTGCCACCTGATCTGCTCGCAATGCGGTTTGCGGGCTCCACTGGGAGCCGAAGATAAATTCGGTGAACGGAATCTTCTGGAAAAACCGGAAGGTTTCAAACGCGACGGAGAAAATGATTCCGATGGTGGTCAGAATCGCCAGTGCGGCACAGGCGAAAAACAGCCACTTCAGGATCGACTCCACTTGTGTCCGGGCGTTCAGTGCAGGGCGAACCCGGAGCCAGCCCAAAAATCCCGCCAGCACAGAGACAGACACCACCAGGGTGGTCATGAACATCCGGCTCTGTTCCCTCAGCGCCTTCAGTCGCTCCGCAGCTTCAACAATCGGTGCTTCCGCAAACCCCGGAGGCAGGCTACCACTGGCCACGTTGCTGATTTTGCTCAACAGAAGGCTCGCCTCGCCCTCGGAGGCCGGCAACATTTCCTGTGGCAGGGAGCCAATAATCAGGGTCTGGATAACCTTTCCCTGGAACGCTGCCCAGAGCCCAAGCACCAGCAGCGCGGGAATGCCGCACCACAAAGCCGCTCGCGCCCCGTAATAAAAGGGCAGGGACTTGAGATGACGAATGCCCCCCATCGGCATCGCGAGTGACCGCGATCGGGCATAGCCCAAGCCGTAGGCAACCATCGACAGCACGATGGTCAGTAAAAGCAGATTGGCCGGTTGCATGAAAATTCCCGTAACAAGCTAAAAAGGACCACAAGTGTAATCATTTGGAAAGCGGTACGCACATGCCACTCTCCAGACGTGCAAAAGGGCGCGAGCCTTTCAAAGACCCGCACCCTTGTCAGTCAACACGGTGTCGACTGGCTTACATCAGTTCTTCCTTGGCCAGGTTAGGCATGTTGGATGCCTTGTCCTGCAGCTTCATCAGCGCGTCGCGCGGAGGAACGATCAGGCCAACGTCCTTCAGGTAGCCATTCTTGCCCATGGCGTTCGGGCTCGCAAAGAACTCGGCGTATTCCGCGATACCCGGAACCACACCAACGTGGGCTTTCTTGACGTAGAAGAACAGTGAACGGGCAACCGGGTATTCGTCTGCCGCAATGGCTTCAGCCGTCGGTACCTTGCCGTTCAGCGTCGCAGCCTGCAGACGGTCAGCGTTCTCTTCCAGGAAGCTGTAACCGAACACACCGTAAAGGCCTTTGTCGTCGATCAACTTCTGAACGATCAGGTTATCGTTCTCGCCGGCTTCGATGAACGCGCCATCTTCACGAACGCTCTGACACACGCCTTCCATGTCGTCTTCGCTCATGTCGGCAACCGCTGGCAGATCTTCACAGCCGCCCTGCAGGGCCAGCTCGTTGAAGGAATCACGGGTACCGGAGGTCGGAGGCGGTCCCATCACACGAATGGCAACGTTTGGCAGGCTGGAGTCAATGTCGCTCCACTTTTCGTAGGGGTTATCAACCAGCTTGGTCTCATCGTCCGGTGAAGGAACCTGCTTGCCCAGGGCCAGGAAAAGCTGCTCAAGGGTGATGTCCAGGTTATCGGCTTTCTGCGAGCTGGCAATCACGATGCCGTCAGAACCGATGCGGAATTCGGTGATGTCTTTTACACCGTTTTTCTGGCAAAGATCGTACTCAGACGTCTTCATGCGACGTGACGCATTGGTGATGTCCGGATGCTGGGTGCCGATACCGGCGCAGAACAACTTCAGGCCGCCACCAGAACCGGTTGACTCAAGCTTCGGAGTCGGGAAGTCAGTTGAAGAACCAAAGCGCTCAGCCACAACCGTCGCGAACGGATAAACAGTAGAGGAACCGACGATGCTGATGGTGTCGCGCGCCATGGCAGGAGTCGACACGGCGGCGATGCTACCGGCCAGTGCCACAGTTGAAAGGGCTGTTCTAAGTTTGATCACGTTGAGTCTCCATTTGTCACGTTGACTTTATTTACGGGTTTGCTTCACCGATGTGTGAACAATAAAGGCACTCTGTGACAACTTTGTTACAGCCACTGAAATATAGAACAGGACGTTCAATTTTTCTTGCAGACGCGGCGCAGGCCGCTAACATGCGGGGTACTAAAACAATTCCGAACTGATAAGGTTGAATCCATGACGGCGCTTGATGACGACAAACCCACGCCCCGGGGCGAACTGGTAATCCAGGTAATCCCCCTTCCCTCAGACACCAACCCCAACGGCGATGTGTTCGCCGGCTGGCTGGTTAAACAGATGGACATTGCTGCGGCAACGCTCGCGGGCCGGATTTCCCAGGGCCGCAACGCCACTGTGGCCATGGACAGGATGGAGTTTCTTTCACCGTTGCGGGTGGGGTCCCAGGTTGGCTGTTACGGTGAGTTGGTGGAAGTGGGCCGCAGCTCCATGAAAATCAACATTGAGGTCTGGACCCTCGACCGCACTGCCAAAACCGCCCGCAAGGTCACAGAGGGGCTATTCATCTATGTGGCCATTGATGAGCATGGCCGCATCCGTGAAGTACCCGCCCAGACCGCCTGATCAGGCGGTGGAGACCGCTCGCCTGTCGGGTAGCAGCACTGAGAGCAGTGCCGCTACGGCAACCAACCCGGCAGAGATCCACAGGCAGGCTTCCAGCCCGTAGGCTTGGTACACCCAGCCGGACAGGATCGTTCCCAGCAAGCGCCCGGCAGCGTTCGACATATAATAGAAGCCCACATCCAGCGAGACACCATCCCCTCGCGCATAGCTGACAATCAGGTAGCTGTGCAGCGAGGAGTTGATGGCAAACAGCACACCGAACAAAAACAGGCCCCCGATAATCACCACCTGGGGCGTCCAGCCCACCATCAGACCAGACGCGATAGCCGCGGGGATAAGCGCCAGGGCCATCGCCCAGAGCACCGCGGGTTGTTTGCCTTCCATATTCCCAGTAATGCGTGGCGCGATGGTCTGGACAAAGCCGTAACCGATCACCCAGGCGGCCATGAAACCGCCCACTTTCCAGAAATCCCAGCCAAACACGGTGTGCAGATAAACCGGCAGAGCCACCACAAACCAGATATCCCGGGCACCGAACAGGAACATGCGCGCGGCAGACAGAACGTTGATGGCCCGGCTCTTGGACAGAATTTCGCGAAACTTCGGCTTTGCCTTGCTCTTGCCCAGGTCCTGCCCCAACAGGAAAAGGCTGGCCAGCCACACCACACTCAGGGCTACCGCCATGATAACGACCGCGCCCTGGAACCCAGCAGCCATCAACAGCACACCACCGAGGAAAAAGCCCACGCCCTTCAGGGTGTTCTTCGATCCGGTGAGGATGGCCACCCATTTGTACAGAGTGCCCTGCTGCTCATCTGGCACCAGAAGCTTAATGCCGCTCTTGGCGGACATCTTATTCAGGTCTTTGGCGATACCGGAGATGGCCTGAGCCGCCATCACCCAAGGCACCGTCAGCATGGCCGCCGGCACCGCCAGCATGGCAAGAGCGGCAATCTGAAGGAACAGCCCGATATTCATGGTGCGGTTCAGCCCCATGCGAGCGCCCAAATAGCCACCCACCAGGTTGGTCACCACCCCGAAGAACTCGTAGAAAATGAACAGCAGGGCAATTTCCAGCGGTGAATAGCCGAGCTGATGGAAATGCAACACCACCAGCATCCGCAAGGCCCCGTCCGTCAGGGTGAAGGCCCAGTAATTGCCGGTGATGACCAGGTACTGTCGGATGGCAGCAGTCATATCAGACGGAACCTACCCGGCGCGCCAGTTCTGCGGTGCGGTTGGCGTAGCCCCATTCGTTGTCGTACCAGGCGTAGATTTTCACCTGGGTGCCATTCACCACCATGGTGGAGAGTGCATCAATAATGGAGGAGCGAGGGTCGGTTTGGTAATCGATGGACACCAGCGGGCGCTCTTCGTAGCCCAGAATGTTTTTCAGATCGCCCTCAGCAGCCTCTTTTAACAACTGATTTACGGTATCGCGATCCGTGGGTGTTTCCACCTCGAATACGCAGTCAGTCAGCGAGGCATTCGTCAGTGGCACCCGCACGGCATGGCCATCCAGACGGCCCTTCAGCTCTGGAAAAATTTCGATAATCGCGGTGGCGGAACCGGTGCTGGTTGGAATCAGGGAACTGCCACAGGCGCGGGCCCGCCGCAGGTCCTTATGGGGCGCATCGATGATGGTTTGGGTGTTGGTCAAGCTATGGATCGTCGTGATGGAACCATGCTTGATACCCAGCTTCTCGTGGATGACCTTCACCACCGGCGCCAGACAGTTGGTGGTGCAGGAAGCAGCAGTGACAATTCGGTCATTGGCCGGGTCAAAAATGCCGTCGTTCACGCCCACCACAATGTTTTTGGCGCCAGCCTCTTTCACAGGAGCGGTCACCACCACGCGCTTGACGCCCTGATCGAGATACGCCTGGAGCACGTCCACTTTTTTCATTTTGCCGCTGGCTTCAATCACCAGATCGCAGCCGGACCAGTCGGTCTCCCCAATGGTTTTATTGCGGGTGACGCGAACCGATTTACCCTCGATTACGATACTGTCGCCGTCTACACCCGCTTCGTGGTCCCAGCGGCCATGAATACTGTCGAAGTTCAGCAGATGCGCCAGCGTCTCGGCATCGGCGCCCGGATCGTTGATCGCTACGAACTCCATCTCCGGCCACAGCCATGCTGCCCGCAGGGCCAGGCGACCGATTCGACCGAATCCATTTATTCCAACTTTGATCTTGCTCATGATGTGCTCCAGAAAGCGTTATTCATTAAATACACCGCACAACCGGCCTGTCGGGCATGACAGAAAGGCGCTCAAGTTCCTTAGCGATCAGGGCGGGATTGCTATCGGCAGTTCCATCCAGCACCCGCGACAGCCACTGCGGCATCCGGGGATTCAGGGAATAGTATATCCACTGCCCCTGACGCTCTGCATCCAGCAGGCCCGCCTCCCGCAGGGTGGCCAGGTGCCGGCTGGCCTTGGGCTGGGAAATATCGAGGGCGGCGGTGAGTTCACACACACACAGTTTCGTTTCCTGCCGAACCAGCATCAGCGCAGCCAGGCGAAGCTCGTCACCCAACGCCTTGAACACCGTTACCGGGTTAAAGCTCACCGGCTTTATACCGGTTTCTTTCCTGTGCACCAGAGTAAACAGGCCAATGCGCTCGCGGATTTCCTTGAGGGTCAGTGCGAAGGTGGCATGGCGCCCGCTTGGCACCGGGTCCGGGAAGTCCCAGGCGATCTGCTGGGCAGGCTGACAGACGTTGCCACACTCGCTGGCGGCTTTTTCACAAAGGGTGATCACGTAATCCCAATGCTCACTTTCAACGCCTGCCAGCGATTTACTCTGCAAACCGTCAACGGAAAAGCCCGACTCTGAGAGCACCTGCAGCGCCATCGGATGGGGTTTGTCAGGCTCAGTCCCGGCACTCGCCACTTCAAACTGGTCACCGGCCAGTTCCCTTAGCAAGGCTTCTGCCATTAATGACCGGGCACTATTGGCGGTACAGACGAACAAAACGCGGCGCTTCATATGCAAATTCCCATATATTCGTTTTAATGCATATCTATTTTATTGCATAATATCCAGAAGATTTTAACGAGTAAAGGACCCTTTCATTACAATGAGCACCCGTGACCTCCCCAATATCGACCCTGACCAGTTCCGCAAACCAAGTGAGGAACAGGTTTTTGCAACACCCCCCTCTTCACATCGTCCAAGGATACTGTTGCTGTACGGCTCACTGCGGGAGCGGTCGTTCAGCCGGTTAGCGGTTGAGGAAGCAGCCCGATTGCTGGAGGCCATGGGTTCGGAAACCCGTGTATTCGACCCCCGCGGTCTCCCCCTTGCCGATGCTGAAGACGCCTCCCACCCAAAAGTTCAGGAATTGCGGGAACTGGCCCAGTGGTCGGAAGGCATGGTGTGGTGCTCGCCGGAACGCCACGGCGCTATGACTGGCATTATGAAAACCCAAATCGACTGGATTCCCCTATCCATCGGCGGCGTACGCCCTACCCAGGGCAAGACCCTGGCGGTGATGCAGGTGTGTGGTGGTTCCCAGTCGTTCAATGCGGTGAATCAGTTGCGGGTGTTGGGGCGCTGGATGCGGATGGTGACAATTCCCAACCAGTCGTCGGTACCCAAGGCGTTCATGGAATTTGACGACAATAACCGTATGAAGCCCTCGCCCTATTACAACCGCATCGTGGATGTCATGGAGGAGCTGGTGAAATTCACCCTGCTGATACGGGACCGCAGCGACTACCTGACGGACCGCTATTCCGAGCGGGTGGAAAGCACCGATGAAGTCTCAACACGCGTCAATCAACGGTCCATGTAAGGGATAGGTAATGAGCGCCCATACAGAAGTTACTAACGAAGACACTAGCGGTGGCATGGATTTGTTCGGAAGATTCCTGTCCATCTGGGTCGCCTTGGCCATCATCGCTGGCATAGCCCTCGGCCAACTGGCGCCCTCGGTACCGGAAACTCTGGCTCGCTTCGAATACGCTCAGGTGTCGATCCCCATCGCCATACTGATCTGGGCGATGATCTTCCCGATGATGGCTCAGATCGATTTCAGTGCCGTCGTCGGTGTACGCAAGGAGCCAAAAGGCCTGGCCATCACCACCATTGTGAACTGGCTGATCAAGCCGTTCACCATGTTCGCTATTGCCTGGTTTTTCCTGATGGTGGTGTTCGAGCCGCTGATCGCCCCAGGGTTGGCAAGTGAGTATCTGGCCGGCGCAATCCTCCTGGGCGCGGCGCCCTGCACCGCCATGGTGTTTGTCTGGAGCTATCTCACCAAAGGCGATGCCGCCTATACCCTGGTGCAGGTGTCCCTGAACGACATCATCATGCTCTTCGCCTTCGCGCCCGTCGTGATGTTCCTGCTGGGCATCTCCAACATTCAGGTACCCTGGAACACGGTTATCCTCTCCGTGGTGCTGTACATTGTCATTCCGCTGACCGCCGGCTACCTCACTCGCCGCGCCCTGATCGCAAAGCGCGGGCAAAGCTGGTACGACGAGGTGTTCATGAAACGCCTGGGGCCGGTCACCCCGGCAGCGCTGATCGTTACCCTGGTACTGCTGTTTGCATTCCAGGGCGAAGTTATCCTGAACAATCCGCTGCATATCGTGTTGATTGCCGTGCCGCTGATTGTCCAGACCTTCCTGATTTTCTTCCTGGCTTACGGCTGGGCACGGCTCTGGAACGTCCGTCACTGCATCGCTGCGCCCGGGGCCATGATTGGTGCCAGTAATTTCTTTGAGCTGGCAGTCGCGGCGGCCATTGCGCTGTTCGGCCTGCAATCGGGGGCGGCACTGGCGACGGTGGTTGGCGTTCTGGTTGAGGTTCCGTTGATGCTAGTTCTCGTTCGAATTGCCAATCAAACCCGGGGGCGGTTTCCGGCCTAGTTAGGGACCGCTCAATAGGTCCACTTTTAAACAGAAGCGAACATTCGTGTCCCTCACTTATTGTTCTGTTTTTGGCCAAGATAGCCGCCGGAAGTTATGTGCCAGTTTAACCACGAAATTAGGCTCGATAGTGATGACTACCGGATGAACGCCGAGCCGGCGCTTTGGCTGGTGTACCCGAAATCCAATGTCTTAACCGCAAAGGTCCGGGTGTTCATTGACTTTCTGGTGGATCGGATTGGCGCTAATCCTCCGTAGCAACCCGTCAATGTCGCGTAGGTTTCGCGAAATCAATTCTCAGAAAGATCCAAGCGGACGATCCCACGAGGGTGGAGTGCCAAATTGCTGGAGCAGATAATCAATAAACACCCGAACTCGTGGAGCAAGTAAATGTGAACTGGGATAGACCGCCCAGATCGAGCTGTCGGTGGCTATGGGGTAATCTTCCAGAACCCTCACGAGGCTGCCATTCTGCAGTGCCCTGAAGGAACACCAGGTACTGGTTAAAGCCACCCCCAATCCCTCGATGCAGGCGTCTCTGACTGCCTCACCGTTGTCTACTTTAAGACACCCGCGAGTTTTGACACTCACAGGCCCGGCTTTACTCCCGAAAACCCATGTATCCAATCCTCCCAGGTTGATGCACTGATGCCGCTCGAGTTCTTTCGGTGATTCCGGCATGCCATGCGCCCCCATGTAGTCGGGAGAGGCACAGATGATTCGGTTGTCGGGTGCCAGTTTCCTCGCTATGAATGACGAGTCGTCTAGTTTCGAGTTGCGAATGGCAAGGTCGAAACCGCCGTCTACCAAATCCACTACCGAGTCGGTTAACCGCAAGTCCACATTTAATTCTGGATTTTCTGAACAGAAGTGCTTCATCACCGGAATAATGTGCATTCGCCCAAAAGAGGCCGGAGCTGTGATCCTGAGAGTTCCTGCCAGCGAGACCCCTTGGGGGCTGATCGATGCGGTGGCTGCCTCCACACGAGCAAGCACATCCTCTGCATGCGGGAGGAAGATTTCACCGTCTTCGGTAAGCGACACCTTTCGGGTTGTTCGGTGAACCAGCCGAACTCCCAACCGTTCCTCCAGCTTGTTTATATGGGAGCTGGCAACCGCTGGAGAGAGGCCTAATTCGCTTCCGGCCTGGCTGATGTTATGAGTGCTCGCAATACGGACGAATAATCTCAGGTGCGCAAGGTTCATGGCTGATTCTCAATAAAATCTAAAAACTCATTAGTTATAACGCTATATTATCAAATTTATATTGAGTGGTAACCTTTTCCTCGTGAGCCGCCTAAGAGAACGCATTGGCAAAAGGGCGGCTCGAAACCAGAGGAGTCAGTTATGTTTGATAATATTGGGTGGATTGTTGAAGCCAAGATCAAGGAGGGCAAGCGGGCGGAGTTTGCGGCGGTGATGGAAGAAATTGTTACCGCGACCCGCAAGGAAGAGGGCACATTGAACTATCAGTATTTCGTATCGGACGACGGCGATGTGCTGGTGTATGAGCGTTTTGCCAGTGTTGAGGCGGCGAATGTCCACATTGATAACTGGAACCGGTTTGCGGATCGCTGGCTAGCTGCAGCTCCCGGAACACGCATGGTTCACCTGGGCGACCTTCCTGACGAGCTAAGGGAACGCCATGCTGCCCTCCAACCGAAAATGCTTAAGTCTTTCGGTGGATTTGCCCGATAACGATTGAACGGCAGAAAGACGCTTCTTATTGCTTGCAGAACAGGAGATATACCATGACTTTTTTCTCAGTACTTGATGTTACCCCGACGTCTGAAGACTGGATCCCAGACTATATCGAACCGGCAAATCGACTGGTTGCAAAATACGGCGGTGAATATCTTGCCCGCACGTCAAACCATGAGAGAATGGAGGGGCAGGAGGATTCCGCTGCGCTGCGAATTGTTATCAAATGGCCTTCGCGCGAAGCGGCTGTTGGATTCATGAACGACCCGGAGTACGCACCACATCTGAAAGCCCGGACTGCTGGATCAGTCAGCAATCATTATTTGATTGAAGGTAAGGACGACTTGGCATAACGGAGTCGTCTAGTCCTGAAATAGGTTTACACCTGTTTTATTGAAACGCCCGGTGTTGCTGCATCGGGTTTTTCTTATTCCAGCGCCGGATGCGGGTGCCTTTTTGACAAGGTTTCGTACTTCGTGGAAATCTCGGTAATTTCGAAAAGGTGTAAGCACAACCACGCCGTTTACATTGCACCTTCGGCTCAATTTCATGAGCGCGCATGTTGTAAGCTTTAAACGTTTTACCCGAACGTTCGCTTTGCGACCATCGCATCCTCTGAACTCAGCTAAAACGGTGGACCTTCTCCCCAACGAGGTTGGCTATGAGGTGGGCCTGAATGTGCTCCAGTTGATGAGATGTTCTATTTTTTTGAGCCGCACCACATTGTACTCACGCCCAGACAATGGAAAGTCATTGTGCTTTCAATAGCGGACTCCCTTTTCACATCATGTTCCCAGCTCCGTCCTCAAGGATCATGTCAGCGGCCTTTTCGGCGATGGCAATCGTGGGCGCATTCGTATTGCCGCTGATCAGCTTTGGCATAATGGAAGCGTCCACCACCCGCAAACCTTCCAGGCCGCGCACCCTGAGCTGCGGGTCTACCACCGCCATCTCGTCAGTACCCATTTTGCAGGTGCCCACTGGGTGGTATACGAGACCAACTTTTTCCTTCACCTTTTCAATGATTTGCTCGTCGGACTGGTAATCTGCACCCGGGTGGATTTCCTCACCCCGGTAATCTTCAAACGCCGATGCTGCAAGAATTCGTCGCGCCTGGCGGATCCCGTTGACCATCACTTGGCAATCATGGGGATCGGCGAGGAAGTTGTAGTCGATTTCTGGTGCCGAAAAGGGGTCAGATGATGTGATGGTAACCGTGCCTGTGCTTTTGGGTCTCAGTACGCAGACATGCACCGAATAACCCGGGTTGGACATGAGTTTCAAATCACGTCCACTATCATCAAACAACAACGGCAGCATATGGAGCTGAACATCCGGACGATCGACGCTGTCACTGGATCGGATAAAGCCTCCGGCCTCGGTGATAGATTTGGCCAGCTTGCCGTCTTTTTTGCCGATATACCTGATCGTGTCTGGCAGCATTTTCAGCATGCCGCCAATCGAGGAGGTAAAGCCATTGTTCTTTTTGCTCGATACCAGCACGCAGGCATCTACGTGCTCCTGAAGGTTTCTGCCCACGCCTGGTAATTCATGAAGGCAACGAAGCCCCAGATTTTCGAGCGTCCCCCGGTCTCCAATGCCTGACAGCTGAAGCAGCTGCGGTGAATGGATGGCACCGCCACTAAGAATGATTTCCCGATTGGCTTTTAATACCAGGTCTTTGTCCTCGTGGCGAAGCTCTACGGCCACGGCCCGGCTGCCTTCGAGAACCACTTTTTTCACCTGGGCTCCCGTCAGCACTGTCAGATTGGTGCGATTCATGGCGGGCTTGAGATAGGCGTCGGCGGCACCAAAGCGACGGCCATTCTTGATATTCAGATGGAAGTACCCCACACCCTCTTGCTCGGCGCCGTTGAAATCATTGCTGTAGGGAAAGCCTGCCTGCACGGCCGCTTTAACGAACGTTTCAGACATCGGATATTCCGCTGTCTCAGGTGCGCTGATATGAAGATTGCCACCTTTGCCGTGGTAAGGATCGCCGGCAAGCTTCTCGTGGTGCTCCGATTTTTTGAAATACGGCAATAGATCCTGATAGCCCCAGCCTTCGTTGCCCAGCGCCTCCCACTCGTCGTAGTCCTGTTTCTGGCCACGCACGTACAGCATACCGTTGATGGAAGAGCTGCCACCCAGCCCTTTGCCCCTGGGAGTAAACACAGGCTGACCACCACGCAGTCTCTGGTCGGGCTTGGCGTTGAATGCCCAATTGTATTTCTTGAAAAACATATGGGCAGCAAAGGCGCCGGGTGTTCGGACAGTGACCGAATCTCCGCCTGGCCCCGCCTCAAGAACGCACACCGAATATCGGCCGTTTGCTGAGAGTCGATTGGCCAGTACGCATCCGGCCGAGCCAGCGCCAACCACAATGTAATCGTATTGTTCGTTCATTCAGTTCACCGGCTCGATAATGGGAAAGTCGGCGGACGGCTTTTCAAACATCTGCAACAGGCCGAAGAAGGCTTCCGTGGATCCATCGATTTGAATTTGACCTGCCTGCACCGCCTCCGGAAAGGTCGTTTTCTCCAGCAGGATGCTGTCGAGTACGTCGCGGGTCATGCGCACGGTGGCGTCGGCCTTTTCGTCCAGCTCACCGGAGCGATAGGTCAGCGTGGCGTTCTGGAGATTCAGGCGATAATCTTCTTTCTGGTCCGTCACCGACCAGTTGATCACCAGGTGCTTTCCAGCCGCTTTGTTCGGGTTGAGTCTCACCGCCATGGCATCGAAAAACATGCTGGTTTCCAGCGCCTGCATTAGATCAGGTTGCAAACCCACGTGTTTGGGGGTGTCGACGCCGTTGCGCAATTCATGGGCGCCGACCAGATAGGCGCTCCGCCATGTTCCGGCCTCGGCCTGGTAGCCCAGTTGCTCAAGGGCGTCTGCTGCCAGTTCCCGGGCTGCCTGATTGTCGGGATTGGCATAGATCAACTGGCGCGTCACAGACGCGACCCAACGATAGCCGCCCGCTTCAAAATCCTTGCGTGCCTTTCGCAGGACTTCTTCCTCGCCACCCATGTAGTCAATCGTCCTTGCGGCTTCTTCCCGGGGCGGCAGCGGATTGAGATTGGCGGGATTAGCGTCGTACCAGCCCATATAACGCTGGTATACACCACGCGAGTTGTGGCGCACCGTGCCGTAGTAGCCGCGGGCCGACCATTCCTGATCCAGGCTTGCGGGGAGCTGCAGATTTTCAGCGATATCACCGGGCAGCATGCCCTGGTTCATCATGCGCACGGTCTGATCGTGGATGTGCTTGTACAGGTCTCGCTGTACGGCCAGGAAGTGCTTAATCTGATCTTGTTCCCAGATCGGCCAGTGATGCTGGGCCACCAGGATGTCCGCGCGATCCGCGAAGCGCACAAGCGCCTGATCGATAAATTTGGACCATGCGTTGGCATCACGAATGCCGGCTCCGCGGATGGTGTAAATATTGTGTAGATGCTGGCTGGTGATCTCAGCGGTATTCAGAACCCTGAACTGCGGAAAGTACATCATCATTTCCGACTCGGCTTCTGAGCCGTGGGCCATCTGGAATTCGATCTCAATGCCGTCGACGGTCAGGGTCGCGTTATCCGGAACCGTATCTGTCGGCGCAATCAGACTCAGCGGACCACTGCCCAGAGCCTTGCCCAGGCCGGTGTCAACGTGTCCGCGCTCTCCCGGTGGCAGGCCGGCACCAAACTGGTAGGTGGCGCGCCGGGTCATGGCGTTACCGGCGATAACATTCTCTGCGATCGCGTGCTCCATAAAACCTTCCGGCGCATAAACCTGCACCTTGCCGGCACGCACATCCTCCTCACTGATCACACCTTTTACGCCGCCAAAATGATCGGCGTGATTATGGGTATAGAGCACGGCCACGACCGGTTTCTTGGGCCGGTGCTGGTAGTAAAGTTCGAGACTGGCCCGGGCAGTGGCAGGGGTAAGAAGTGGGTCGATTATGATCAGTCCACTGTCACCCTCGATGATGGTCATGTTGGCAAGGTCCATATTGCGAACCTGATACATGCCTTCGACCACCTCAAACAGCCCGTGCCTGGCATTGAGTTGCGCCATGCGCCAGAGGCTTGGATTGACGGAATCAGGAGCCTCATCCTTTTCCAGGAAAGCATAGGGCGACATGTCCCAGGCCACATGCCCATTCTCGTTTAGCACTTTGCCGTCCGGCAGTGAGCCCACAAAACCCCGTCGGGCATCGTCAAAAGACCGGGTATCCGCAAACGGCAGTGCATCCAGCACCGCCTGATTGGCTTGCGCCGTCACGTCGCTTGCCGGTTTTGGAGTGTCAGCCTGGGCCAAAGCGGGGAAAAGTAGCGCTGCGCTGAACGCAAGTATCTGAATGGCGGATCGCATGATGGACCTCTGGAATGTTGTTGTGGGTTGTTCAGGGGTTCCTTACCTGTGAATTTCAGTCTGCGCCCTTGTGAGTAAGTACTCAAATGCATTCTTTATTGACAATCCATGCGTATTGCGCATGAATAGTGGGATGGACACACGACACATTCGACACTTCCTGGCCCTGGTCGACTCCGGCAGCTTTGCTCGCGCCTGCGAGATAGTGCACCTGTCTCAACCGGCTCTAAGCCGCAGTATCAAGCAGCTTGAACACCAATTCGGCGCCACCCTGTTCGAGCGCGGGCGCTTTGGCGCGATCCTGACCGCCCACGGACGGGCAGCCTTGCCTCACGTCCGTGGCCTGCTGGCGGCGGCAGAGTCATTGCGTCAGGAAGTCGAGGCCATTGATGATCTCGAGACCGGGGAACTCAGTATCGGGACCGGTCCGTATCCCGCGCTGTCACTATTGGACCGGGTTTCTGCCAGATTCGTGGAACGGTATCCGGGTATTCGTCTGAACATCCGCACGGATAACTGGCAGGGATTGCGTCTTGCCTTGTTGGATCATGAACTGGAGCTGTTCGTGGCCGACACCGGAGCCCTGTCGGACGATCCCGATCTTGAGATTACCCATTTGCCCCAACCTGAGGTGGTGGTGTTCTGTCAGTACGGTCATCCTCTTACACAGCAGAGTGAATTGGAATGGCATGATTTGCTGAACTATCCAGTGGCCATGACTCGATTGCCTGAAGACATGGAGCGCCAGATCCAGACAATGAGCGCGCCACGAGGAGGGCTGCAAAAGAGAATTGAGTGCGACAACATCGCCATGCTCGTCGCAATAGTGGCTGGCAGCCAAGCGGTTAGCATTGCACCCAGAGGCGTAGTGGCTTCCTCTTTGGCCACCAAACAGGTGGCCACGCTTAACGTTAAGGGAGTAGAGGCGTTACGCACCCGTTATGGTGTGGTGCAACGACATGGCCGTCCGCTCTCCCCGGCCGCAGCGGCTTTTCGTTCTCTTATTCTCGACGAGGCTTGAACGCTATACATGGCTGTCGTTGAGCGCGCATAGCTTCAAAGATCCGCTTTGTGGTCGATCTGAACGTTCGCTTTGCGACCAAGGCATACTCCGGGCACATAAACAAAAGCGAACATTTGCCTTTCGATGCTTTTCGACGTTGAAGCGGGAACCAACTACTGGGGTGAGAGTTTTGGGAAATAGACTGGCTCAGCATGTTCCGGAACAGACCAAAGAAGTGGCGAGCGACTATCCTTTGGGTCTGCATCAACCAGCAAGCCTAGATCGCGAAGCTTTTTAAGCAGTCGCCGGGCAGTCCGCTCATCACGCTCCCCAGTTAATGTCAGGGCATCAGACCTTGAGATCGATCCCTGAATGAACGCCTGATACAGAACCCATGTAGAAGCGGGTTTCAGGTCATCCCTGCTCGCCACGAAGTCTTCGATTCGACGTTTCATCGATTTCAGGTTCAGAAGCTCTGAAATGTAGCTGACTTGGTCAACGGAGGTGTCCAAAACGAAATGACAGAACCGGGCCAGACCAAGCTCACTGAGCGGGCCTCTGCCATCGGTTTGGCCCTGCTGGACGGCGTCAGCTTGAGCCAAGTCGCTTTTGTACTTCTCGGAGTATATCGCAAGCCCACGGCTCAAACACCAGACGCCCACGCTTTCCAGTCCAGCCGCCCGGAATGCCGCATCCGTCCAAAGACGAACAACTCGGCCATTGCCATCCAGGAATGGGTGGATCCAGAGGAATCGGTGGTGTGCAGCTGCGATTGCGATCAGACGTCGATCACCTTGGTGTCTGACGCTTTTATATTCGTTGCAGAACTGCGTCATTAGCTGTTCCAGGTGTTCGGCGTCAGGCGGTATGTGCCGACCAACCTTTACCCCTCGATCCCTGAACTTTCCACCTTCAACCCAGGCGACTTCCCCCGTTTCATCCAGCTCGACCTTTTTAAGATCGCTAGGCAAGTCCCTGTAAAATCGGCGATGCAGCTCTTTGATGAAGTCCACGGAAATAACTTCTTCCAGACTCCGATCCTCAGAAGCTATCCACGCTTGTACGTCGATGTGGGCAAGAGACTCAATCTGTTTGTCCCGAGCAACCGGATCGTCCTCAAAATTTCCCCGCTGGGCCTCGCGGATCTGGTGAGGAAGGGTTCGATTGCCTTCAATCAGATTGCTGTAGTACGAGTTGATGACAGCCATGTGCCGGCGCAACGTATTCGCTGTCTCCGGCTCAAGCTGGCCGGCGATCTGAGCGGCCTTCCTGTTCAGGATGCTGGCCAGATCGAGAAGCCCCTCTTCCGTACAGGATTTCTCGTTTGGCGCAAAAGGCGCGGCACTCATCCAGGAAGTCATCTGATACCTTAATTCGTGTAGTGATTCTGAGCTTCTGACCGGCAGTTTGTCCGGGTATTTGTCCGGTATTATGACCGGTTTTAAGCAGCGGCACAGAGTTCCCGCTTATGGCAATATGCCTGCCTTTTAGCCAGTATAAATAGACATTTACATCATTTCCAGTTTTTGGAACTCAGCTTCATCTGGTCATATTTGCTGCTTCCCTGTCCGGCCAAGTGACCGGCAATTTGTCCGGCAAAATCTTGTTTGGCTCTTGGGCCGACTCGCGAACTATCAGCTTTGGCAAACAACGCTGACTCCCGAACTCAGCAGGCCTCCAACGGCGCGTAGGCCAAAACCAACCACTTGGCCCCCTCATCAAAGTTCACCTGCACCCGGGTGTGGTGACCACTGCCCTCGCTGTTCATCACAATGCCCTCGCCAAACTTGGGATGGCGTACCCGCTGGCCCAGGCTGAAACCCGTGCCAACGTCAGGTTCTTGGCTGAACAGGCCCTCATTGGGCCGGGCCATCATTGCTGGCCGGCTGACGGTATTCCGCAGCCGCACTTCCTGAATGCAGTCACCGGGAATCTCACGGACAAACCGCGACAGGGCATGAAATTTTTCCTGGCCGTACAACCGGCGGGACTCCGCGTAAGTAAGCACCAGCTTTTGCATGGCCCGGGTAATGCCCACATAGGCCAGGCGCCGCTCTTCTTCCATCCGCCCCGGTTCTTCCAACGACATACTGTGGGGAAACAGGCCTTCCTCCACACCGGCCAGGAATACCAGCGGAAACTCCAGGCCCTTGGCGGAATGAAGGGTCATAAGCTGCACGCAGTCCTCATTCGCTTCCGCCTGGGCCTCGCCGGCGTCCAGCGCTGCCTGGGCGATGAATTCCGAAAGCGGATCAACACCCTCTTCCACCTCATAATCCGACAGGGCATTCACCAGCTCTTCCAGGTTCTCCGCCCGCGCCTGCCCTTTCTCACCCTTTTCGCTGGCGTGGTAATCCTTGAGGCCACTCAGTTCCAGGGTTGTCTTCATCAGCCCGTGCAGGGAGGCATCGTCCACCATCTCCGTCAGGCGTTCGATGATGCCCATGAAGGATTGCAGACCGGTTTTGGCGCGGCCCTTTACCTGCCCAGCCTCCAGCAAACGCTCGGCAGACTCCCACAAGGAGATACTGCGCTCAGTGGCGAACGCGCGCATGTCCGCCAGGCTCTTGGCGCCAATACCGCGGGCGGGAATGTTCACCACGCGCTCAAACGCTGCATCGTCCCGGCGATAGTGCACCAGACGCAGATAGGCGATGGCGTTGCGAATTTCCTGACGGTCGTAGAATCGCAGCCCGCCATAAACTCGGTAGGGAATGCCCTGGCGGATCAGGGATTCTTCCAGCACCCGGGACTGGGCGTTGGAGCGGTAAAGAATGGCCGATTCGCTGCGCAGGTTGCCCTCATTGACCCAGCTACCAATGGTGTCGGCGATGTAGTTGGCTTCGTCCTGCTCGTTGAAGGCCGCATACAAACTGATGGGCTCGCCATCCGGGCCGTCGGTCCAGAGTTCCTTGCCCAACCGGCCCTGGTTGTTGGCAATCACCGCGTTGGCGGCTTTCAGGATCAGTTGCGTGGAGCGGTAATTCTGTTCCAATCGCACCATCCGGGCGTTGGGAAAGTCCCGCTGGTACTGCTGGATGTTTTCGATCTTCGCGCCCCGCCAGCCGTAGATGGACTGGTCGTCGTCGCCCACCACCGTTAGCGGCACCCGATTCCCGGCCAGGATCTGCAGCCAGGCGTACTGGATGGTATTGGTGTCCTGAAATTCGTCCACCAGGATCTGCTGGAAACGGCTCTGATAATGGCTCAGCAGTTCCGGACGATACAGCCAGAGTTCGTGGGAGCGTAGCAACAGCTCGCCAAAATCCACCAGGCCACTCAGGTTGCAGAGCTTTTCGTACTGGCGATATACGGTGAGCATGGTGGCCGTGAAATGGTCGCCCGGATTTTCCTGGATGTGTTCCGCCCGCAGCCCTTCGTCCTTCTGGCCGTTGATAAACCACTGGGCCTGTTTGGGAGGCCAGCGGCTTTCATCAATCTGCAGCTCACGCATCACGCGCTTGATCAGCCGCAACTGGTCGTCGCTATCCAGCACCTGGAAGTTCTCCGGCAGGCCTGCGTCCTGGTAATGGGCTCTGAGCAGTCGGTGTGCGATGCCGTGAAACGTGCCGAACCAGAGGCCCCGGGCCGGAATGTGCATCATCTGCTCGATGCGGTAGCGCATCTCCTTCGCCGCTTTGTTGGTGAAGGTCACTGCCAGGATGCCGGTGGGCGGCACCTTGTCCACCTGCATCAACCAGGCGATCCGGTGCACCAGCACCCGGGTCTTGCCACTGCCCGCACCGGCCAGCACCAGCAAGTGGTCATTCTGGGCCGTCACTGCCTCACGTTGGGCGTCGTTCAGGGCGTCGATAATGTGGGAGACATCCATAGAGATCCGGTCGCTACTGGTTAAATGAACAGGTGCGGAATTATAACAGGAGAAAGGAGGGTTTGCCGGATGTGGGTATGCTGGGATTACCCGCACACATGTAAGGTACCGATACAGAAAGTGTGAACACTTTTTATGAAACTGGCGTCAACTTGGGTATACTCGCCGCCGCGGGTTGCCCGGGAGAACCTTCTGTTCCCCCGCTGGCCACCGTTTTCCCGCACCAGACAATTTGCAGGGGCAAGACATAAGTCCCCTGAAGCCAGGAAGGCGCCCGCATCTTGCGACCAGACATCAAAGGAGATGATGTACGATGTACTCCGTATACCGAAGCACTACCCGCGTTACCTTTACTTCCCTTGCACTGACCGCCACCCTGTCGTTTCCCACCATGGCCGATGACAGCCAGCGAATTGACCAGCTGGAACAACGGCTGGATTCCATGCAGAAGCAGATGACCGAGTCGAGCCTGGAAAAGGTTCGCCTTAACGGTTTTTTCAGCACTGGCTATACCCGCGCCAATAATGACGCCGGCTACGGCGAGGCAACGGAACAATCCGACCTCGAAACCCTCAGCCTGTTCGGCCTGCAGAGCACCTTTTCACTGAGCCGAAACACCGACGCGGTATTGCAACTGGTGTCCCGTGGTAGTGAAGACTGGGACACGGAACTGGAATGGGGCTACCTGCGACACCAATTCAGCAATGGCTCCGAACTGCGGGCCGGTAAAATGCGCCTGCCGCTGTTTATGGAATCCGAGACCCTGGAGATTGGCTATGGCCAGCCCTGGGCGCGCCCGCCCGAGGCGGTCTACGACCCGGTGCCGGTTCGCAGCTATCTGGGCGCCGATGCGGCCTACACCATCAACCTCTCTGGCTCATCCATTCAGACACGCGCCTTTGCCGGCCACCTTGACGATGATGCCGCCTCCCTTGGCCAGACCGTCAATGTGGAACTGCGCAACATCACCGGCCTGACCGCCAACTGGACCAATTACCTCTGGACCTTCCGTGGCGTGTACGCCCATGCAGAAGCCACCATCGGCGGAACACCACCGCTTGGTGACGAAGAAAAAACCGAGTTCATGGGATTGGGCCTGTCCTACGACGATGGCAGTTGGCTGTTGATGTCGGAACTGACACGGGTTGAGGTGGACGGTTTTTACCAGGACACCGACTCCGCCTACGTCACCCTTGGCTACCGGGTTAAGGAAGTCACGCCCTATATAACGACCTCCTGGGTCGAAAGCCAGGACAACTACGAGCGCGACGGCACGCCACTGGAGGTACTGGACGTACGTCGCCAGGCCTACAGCCTGGGCTTCCGTTGGGACATGACCACCTCGGTTGCCATGAAGGTGGACTGGACCCACGCCCGGGGCTTTGGCAAAACCACTGGTGGCCTGATTGGCAACCAGCTGGATGCCCTGGCCGGCAATCCCGGCGGTCGATTCGACAGCACCGACGTATACACCGTCCGGCTTGATGCCGCATTTTGATCAGGAGGAACACCATGGCGATTCGACGCGTATCCGTGCCCGCATTGCTCATCGCGTTGTGCCTGTTGAGCAGTGTCTCCCGGGCGGAATTGGTGATCATCGGCCACCACGGTGGCCCGGATTCCATCACCGTGCAACAGGTGAAGGACATCTACCTGAACCGCAGCTCACGAATGCCTGACGGCCAGCGCGTGGTCGCGTTCCAGCTTCCAGCGGGCAACAGCATGCGGGATGAGTTCAATGACCTGATCACCGAGCGCAATGATGCTTGGCTGAAGTCGTTCTGGTCGCGGCAGGTTCTGACCGGAAAGGGCCATCCGCCGAGGGAGGTATCCTCGGCGAACAGCATGAAGAGCGTGGTGTCATCCACCCTGGGCAGTATCGGTTATCTCGATTCCACCCTGGTGGATGATTCCGTTAAGGTCCTGTTGACGCCGGAACCCTAGAAACCGCGCGGGACGGTCTGGGCTTCGACGAATTCGAACAGGCCTTCCAGGCCGCCTTCGCGGCCAGTGCCGGACGCCTTCATGCCCCCGAACGGCGCTTCCGGCGTGGGTCCGGTACCGGTGTTCCAGCCGCAATGGCCAAAACGCAGCCCGGCGGCCACCCGCTGGGCGCGTTCCGCGTCGGCCGTGAACACGTAAGACGCCAGGCCAAATTCGGTGTCGTTACCGGCATCGATAACCTCGTCCTCAGTGCGGAAGGTGGCCATGGGCACCAGCGGCCCGAAGGTTTCCTCGCGGGAGCAGCACATGTCCCGGGTCACCCCGGAAATGACTGTCGGCGGGAAGAACAGGTGGCCATCCCCCAGGTCTGCCGGTTTTTTGCCAGCCACCAGTTCACCACCCCGCTCAAGGGCGTCTTCCACGTGGCGCTTGACCTTGTCGAACCCGGCTTTGTTGATCAGCGGGCCGAGGTCAACGTCTTCCGTCAAACCATTACCCACGGTCATGCGATTGACCCGGTCGGCAAGTTTCTGACCGAATTCATCCACCACTTTCTCGTGAACGAAAATCCGGTTGGCGCAGACACAGGTCTGGCCGCCGCCCCGGAACTTGTTGGCGATCAGGTTATCGGCTGCGGCATCCAGATCCGCATCGTCAAAGACAATAAAGGGCGCGTTGCCACCCAACTCCAGGGCCAGCTTCTTCACCTGATCTGCCGTATCCAGTATCAGCTTGCGGCCCACTTCCGTGGAACCGGTGAAACTGAGCATGGGCACATCGGGGCTTTCGCACAGCACCTTGCCGATCACACTGGCTTTGCCCATAACCAGGTTGACCATACCGTCTGGCAGGTCGACGTGTTTGTCCATCAGCGCGAACAGCGCAATCATGGTCAACGGCGTCTCGCTGGCCGGTTTGATCACCGACGGGCAACCCGCCGCCAATGCTGCAGACAGCTTCTTGGCAATCATGCCGATGGGGAAGTTCCAGGGGGTAATCAGGCCGGCTACGCCAATGGGGCGATAATGCACGGTCCAGGTACAGTCTTTCGGTTTTTCCGCGAGAGTGTGAGCGTCCAGCGCCTGGATGTGTTTGGAGCAGTAATCGAAGAACCCGGCGGCGTAATCGACCTCACCCTGGGCTTCCTTCAACGGCTTGCCGTGCTCCATGCACAGGATACGACCCACTTCCTCTTTATTGGCCTTGAGCGCATCACGAATATCTTCCAGCCATTTACGGCGGGTTTCGATGGAATACGGACTGGTTAAACGAAGCGCAGACTTGCCCGCTTCAACTGCCTTGTACACTTCGCTCTCGGACATCGATGCCACACTGGCAACCACCTCCCCCGTGGCCGGGTTATAGACATCGAAGGTATTACCGTCCGGCGACTCAGACCAGCGACCGCCGATGTAGCCAGTCAGCTTGGGAAGCAGTGGTGACTCGATCATATCGGCTCCTTTTCAGAATGTTCTCGGAATGTATAAATTGGGGTTTGCGTCAGTGTGATATGTCTCTCATAGTGGATGCAGAAACCGCCACTGTAAAGTCAGACTATGGTGTTTTGACCAGCGCCGGCGGGGGCCTATACTCGAACCATGTCATTATCAGGAGGCAGGAACATGAAGGCGTTTTTTCATCCCTCTCAGGATCAGCATCTTCCGAAAACTTACTTCACCCGCGGCCAGATGCGACAGCCCCAGGAAGTTCCTGATCGCACGGCACAAATGCTGGAAGGGCTGAAGGCCATGGGCATTCCGGTGTTGCAGCCGGCAGACCAGGGTGCCGGAGCGATCTCCAAGGTCCATGACCTGGGCTATCTGCGCTTCCTGGAATCCGCACACCGGCGCTGGTCAAAGATGGAAGACTGGGGTGACGAAGTGATTTCCAACATCTTCGTTCGGTCACCGAATGCCCTCAAGGGCATCCTTGCCGAAGCTGCCCGCTACCAGGCCGATGGCAGTTGCCCCATCGGGGCAAACACCTGGGACGCCGCCTACTGGTCAGCCCAGACAGCGCTCGGCGCTGCTGACGCCCTGGTTGCCGGCGAGCGCCACGCCTACGCGGTTTGTCGACCGCCGGGCCACCACGCCCGAAAGGATTCCGCCGGCGGCTTCTGTTACCTCAACAATGCCGCTATTGCTGCAGAACACTTGAAACCCCGTTATCCCAGGATTGCCATACTGGACACCGACATGCACCACGGCCAGGGCATCCAGGAAATCTTCTACGACCGCAGCGATGTTCTCTATGTTTCGATTCATGGTGATCCCACCAATTTCTACCCGGTCGTCAGTGGCTATGAAGATGAACGTGGGGAAGGGGAAGGATTTGGCTACAACATTAACCTACCGATGCCCCATGGCGCTTCGGAGGAAGATTTCTTCGCCAAACTGGACGAAGCACTGGCGGCCATTCGACTGTTCCAGCCAGACGTTCTGATTCTTACCCTGGGGTTCGACATCTACCACAACGACCCCCAGGCCAAAGTATCGGTTTCTTCGGAAGGCTTCTGTCGCCTCGGTTCCGATATCCGTCGCACCGGCCTGCCCACACTGGTGGTGCAGGAAGGCGGCTATGATCTGGAAGCCCTGAGCACCAACGTGCAGCAATTCTTCAAGGGGCTGGAAGGGTAGCTATCAACGGGCCGGGGCATACACCTTGATGTTGGTGTGGCCCTCGGCCTTCAGATTGCAGGCATGCATGCGGCTCATGGTGCCGCGATCACAGTACAGCAGGTACTGCTTGTCGTCCGGCATCGACTGGATTCGCTCATTCAGTTCGTAGAACGGTATCTCCACCACCTGATTGCTGGTGAGCTGCAGGGGTGACTGCTCCCCTTCAGACGGGTGACGTACGTCAATAATCACATCGTTCACAGCCGGTGTATGCACAAGCTCAACCTCTTCTGGCGTCCGGGTGGTTTCCAGAAGGCGGTTGACCGGTGTGTCCTGACGGCTGGCGATGGCCTGTTCCAACACCCTGGCGTCCATAGCGGCCTCATCTTCCTCCACCCGATGCAGCTTGGCGCGTGTGGCCGGCTTACGGGAAATCACACCACAGTATTCCGGCATGGTACGAGCAAACGGTTCGGTACCGATGTCCCGGGCGATGTTGATGATGGTTTCCTTGTCCATGGAAATCAGCGGCCGCAGTACCACCTCGTTACTGGCCCGGTCCACCACGTTGAGGTTTGACAGGGTCTGGCTGGACACCTGTGCCACGGCATCACCGGTCACCAGGCCAGCGGCGTTATTGGCGGCCGCAATGTCAGAGGCAGCTTTCAGCATCTGGCGCTTGAGCACCACCCCCCAGTGGCGCTGGTTGACTGAACGCATAATTTCAGCAACCACCCCTTCGAAGGGCACGGAAATGAACTTGGCGCCGTGGGAGGCGCCGTAACGATCCCACAGGTAATGCACCACCTGGCGCACGCCAATTTCATGGGCGGGGCCGCCCAGGCTGAAAAACAGGAAATGGGAGCGAAGCCCCCGACGCATCATCAGGTAGGCCGCCACCGAGGAGTCATAACCACCGGAAACCAATGTCATCACCGTTTCCACTGCGCCCAATGGGTAGCCGCCAGCACCACGGTGTTTGCGGTGTGCAATGTGATAATGATCCTCATGGACCTCAATACGCACTTCAATATCCGGATTGCGAAGGTTTACGCCGTAGGGCTCGGAGACTTCAAAAAGGGCGGCCCCGACAAAACGCTCCAAATCAATCGAGCGGAACCCGTGATTACCATGGCGGCGAACCCGAACCGCAAATGTTTTGCCACGGATACGGTCCGCATACGCTGCCACTGCCTGCTCCGCCACGTCGTCCATACTTACCCAGGGAAATACACCGATCTCCTGGATGGTCGAAATACCCGGAATACGACACAATTCATCAATCACCGGGCCCGCCAGGCCGCGCCCGTCGGGGATGGCCACATCAACCCTGTCCCAGGAGCCCTCAACGTGAATATCGCTGTCCAGGCGTGCCAGCAGTTTGCGAATATTCTGTCGCAGGTGCCGCATCTGTTGGCGGCGAACGGGTTTACTCTTGATGGCCACTTCAGCGGCGGGGCGTATAAGGAGTTTCATAAATCGGACGTCTGTCGGGTAGCGTAATTACAGTAAAGCGCTTAGTGTAACGGTTTCGCCGTTTGCCTCAAAATCGGGCATTCCCGAGACCCGCTATACTGAAACAAAAAAGTAACGCCCTATCGCCAAGGGCTCGCAGCACATTCAGGAGTTTTTCCGTTCATGACCGAATCCACCATCAATGCCCTGGTATCTCCAGAAGGCAGCCTGGAAATCCTCTCCAACTTTGAAGTCAACCGGCTCAAGGACCGAAGCGAGGGAGGGCTTTATCGACTGTTCCGGCAGTGTGCCCTGGCGGTGCTCAATACCGGCGTGGAAACCGACGATTGCAAGACACTGATGGAAGCCCATGCGGATTTCGACGTTCGCCTGGTGCCACAACCACGGGGTCTGAAACTGGAATTGGTCAACGCACCCGCCCACGCCTTCGTGGATGGGCAGATGTTGCGCGCCATCCGCGAGCATCTGTTTTCGGTGCTGCGGGATATTATCTATTCCTATTCCATCCCCCAGTCCGCAGCGGGGCTGCGCCGGGACGACCCGGAAGGCATCACCAACCTGATTTTTCACATTCTCCGCAATGCCCGCGTACTACAGGCAGGCCGTCACCCGGACTTGGTAGTGTGCTGGGGTGGCCACTCCATCAACGAGCGCGAATATCAGTACAGCAAGGAAGTCGGGCATCAGCTTGGTTTGCGAGGGTTGAGCATTTGCACCGGTTGCGGCCCCGGCGCCATGAAAGGGCCAATGAAAGGCGCCACCATTGGCCACGCCAAACAACGGGTGAAAAACGGCCGTTATATTGGCCTGACGGAACCGGGCATCATCGGTGCCGAAGCGCCAAACCCTATCGTTAACGAGCTGGTGATCATGCCGGATATCGAGAAACGCCTCGAAGCCTTCGTTCGGACAGGCCACGGCGTCATTGTGTTCCCCGGTGGTGTCGGCACGGCAGAGGAAATCCTCTATCTGCTCGGCATCCTGCTGCACCCGGACAATGCCGACCTGCCCTTTCCGGTCGTCTTTACCGGCCAACAGGAAAATGCGGAATACTTCGAGATGATTGACCAGTTCATTCGCAATGCACTGGGTGACGAAGCTGCCAGCAAGTACGAGATCATCATTGACGATCCGGACAAAGTTGCCCATACCATGAAACAGGGTATGAAGGACGTGGAAACCTTCCGCCGGGCCATGCAGGACGCTTATTACTTCAATTGGATGCTGAGGATCGACCCGGTGTTCCAGATGCCGTTCGAGCCCACCCATAAAAGCATGCGGGCGCTGGAGCTACACCGTGATCAACCGGTTCACCTGATTGCCGCCAACCTGCGCAAGGCGTTCAGTGGCATCGTCGCCGGCAACGTCAAGGAAAGCGGCATACGCCACGTGCAGGCCAAAGGGCCGTTTGAAATCTCCGGCGACCCGGAACTACTGGCACCCCTGGAAGCGATGCTGAAAGAGTTCGTCGCCCAGGACCGGATGAAACTGCCCGGTTCCGGCGCTTACGAACCCAGTTACCGGATTATCAGCGAAGCAACGCCCGCCACACCCTGACGATGATGGGGATTATTCCCCACCATTCGCCGGAAGGCTGGCGTAGTAGGCAGCCAGGTTGGCGATGTCCTCATCACTGAGGCCCGCCGCCTGGCCCTGCATGATGGCGGCCTGGCCACCGGTACGTTGCTTGTTTTTGTACGCCTTGAGCGAAGACACCAGATACTGCTCGTTCTGTCCCGCCAGGTTGGGGTAACCCGGAATGGCCGCGATGCCATTCTTGCCATGACAGGCTGCGCACACGGCGGCCTTGGCTTTACCGGCCTCAGCATCACCAGCGGCGATGGTAACGGCGGGCGCGGCAGCCCCCAACACGAACACGGCGGCCAGGGTGTGGTATTTCAGTCTCATTGGTTTTACCCTCTCATCGTTTTATAGCCCGACAGGATCCTGCCGGTGCGCAAGTTGCACGAATTTATAGCACAGCAAGAACAAAGCTCAAATGTGATGGATCAATAAACGGTACGTATCCCGACATCATTTACGTCACTATCATCACCTTTTATCACCCCATTCGATGCGGAGAAGTCGACATGCCCATTCAGGTTCAGGAAATCGCGTGCAGGGAAGGCAACATCGGTCTGATCACCCTGGATTCCCCCGCCACCCTGAACGCCCTGTCCGCATCGATGATCCACGAAACTCAGACCGTACTGGATCAGTGGGCCGACGCCGACCATATCAGCCTGGTCATTTTCCGCGGCGCCGGTGAACGTGCGTTCTGCGCGGGCGGTAATATCCGCGAACTCTATGGTGCCCTGTCCGGCGACGAAGACCCGGACGCACCGGCCGAATTCTTTGCCCGTGAGTATCGCCTGGACTACACCATCCATTGCTTTCCCAAGCCGGTGATCGCCATTGGCCACGGCGTGGTGATGGGCGGTGGGCTTGGCATTTTCTCCGCCTGCCGCTACCGCTTGGTAACACCCGATGTCTCGCTGGCCATGCCAGAGATCACCATAGGCCTGTTTCCCGATGTCGGTGCAAGCTGGTTCCTCAATCGGCTGCCAGGCCGCATCGGTTTGTTCATGGGCCTGACCGGTGCGCGGCTGAACGTCTCTGACGCGTTGAGGGTTGGCCTGGCCGATATGGCCATCCTGCCAGATCAGGTGGAATCATTGATCGAGCGGTTGAAGGAGGAGCGCTGGACCGGTGAATCAGCGGCTGATGACAACCGCCTGTTCCGGCTCGTCAAGCAACTTGAGCATCCGGACTACAGGGCACTGCCAACCAGTGAACTGGCGCGCCACGAGCAGGACATCGCCAGGCTCAGCGCAGGCGATGAACTCCCGGCCATTGTTGAAAATCTCCTGGCGGCGGAGATCGACAGCGACTGGTGGCAAGGCTGCGTGAAAAACCTGCGCGGCGGCTGCCCGGTTACCGCCTGGCTGGTCTGGACCCAGCTCAAGAAGGCGCAGCAAATGTCACTGAAGGACGTCTTCCGGATGGAATACACCATGGCCGCCCGCTGCACTCGGCGACCAGATTTGCGGGAGGGTATTAGAGCCAGGCTGATCGACAAGGATCACAAGCCAACCTGGTCATTCCCGAGCGTCAGGGACGTGCCTGACGCTGTCGTTGAAGAACACTTCGAGCCGGAACTGAACGACAGTAACGACCCCATGGCACTGCGCTGAACGGGCGGCAAGCCCGCGTTCATAGCTCGGCGCCGGCCTGAATCAGCAACATCTCGATATCCCGGTTGTTGCTGGCACGCGCCAGATCCAGCGCCGTTCGCCCATCGCTACCGCGATAGTTGACGTCTGCACCCGCCGCCAGCAGCATCTCGGCGGTCAGTAAATCCCCGCCCTCAACAATGTGCATCAGCAGCGAAAGGCCGCCCTGATTCACATTGACGTTCGCCCCGGCGGCCAACAGCACTTTCACTACGGAAAGATGACCGTTGCGGGCGGCACGGATCACCGGCGTTGTACCCTCGCCGTCCGCTGCATTTACGCTGGCGCCGGCCGACAACAACAGCTGCACGATCCGCCGATGGCCATGCCCTGAGGCGATCATCAGGGGCGTGACACCACTCGCCGTGGCCAGGTCCGGCGCTGCACCTTCGCTGAGCAAAAACCAGACAATTCGGTCCTCGCCCGCCCTGACCGCCGCCGAAAGCGGTGTGCCGGCTTCGGTCAGTGTGTTCAAAGACAGGCCAGAGGCTGCAAGCGACTTGGTCCGTTCCAGGTTTCCGTTGCTTACCGCCGCCATCAAGGGCGTATCCGCCACCGACGCGCGACGCTGTTCGAGGTTGGATGGATCTGTGCTCGTCGCGCACGCTGTCATCAACGCGCTTGCGACCAGGACCGCCAGAAATCTCACGAGGATGGTGCCGGTTCCCTGGGCCATGGTGATTCAGTCTCTGTTGATTTATTTTTGCGGATATTCTGGTCAGTCGGCGGCGGCAATGAAAGCGAGCGGTTCACAAGTCCGGCCGGTTCTGCAAAATATCGCCCACCAGCGACCGCAAGTTCGCTTCACCTGCCTCCCGACCCATGCATTCACCGTTCGCCTGCAACTCGGGCCAGGACCAGCCCTGTAGCACCGCCCTGGCCCAGAGGGAGCGCGAACGTTCGCCGGCCATCCCGTTGACGACTCCTGCCTGCAATGACAGCCGTCTCAGTACCGGCAAGGCCAGATCGAAGCCCCGATAGCCATGAGCAAAACTGTGCAGGTCCCTGAAATCATCCTCATTGAGCGGTCTGCCGGCGGGAAGGCTGCAGGTTATCCGCAGAATCAACTCCGGCTCTGCGTCCATCCAGTTGAGCGGCACGAGCGTGAGCCAGTGCTCCGTCAACCTGCGACGCAAGTGATCTGTCAGCGCCTTACCTTGCACTGACATTCCGGTGAGTAACTGCAGGGGGTACTCTCCGCTGCTGGCTTCGCGCTTCAGCCCGAGCCGAACCGGCTCCAACCCGCACCGCTGCCAGAACGACAACAGCCCGGCGTTACCGCCGAAACTGGTACCGATACCGTCCAGCCCCTGCTTGCACGCATAGTCATTCGCAGCGGCCACCAGTGTCTGGCCCAGCTCCTCACCGCGAACCTCGGCACTCACGGCAATCCGCACGATGCGCAACAGGCGCTGGCAGGCTGCTTCGGCAAATCCACTGTGGGTCGCCAGGGACTGGGGTAAAAGATGTCCCCGCAAGCGGCGCTTGCCCAACATGACCTGTTCTGCAAGCACGCTGTCCAGTCCCCCTTCCACCGTCGCCCATAGCACACCGACCAGAACACCACCGCGCGTCAGGCGCCAACTCACCGCGGCCGGGTCGTCCATCCACTGGCGCAAGTCACCAGGAGAGGTTCGGTAGTGGGCATCCACCAGCAAACCGAAGGCCTCCTCCAATTCACTGTCTTCTGCGGTACCCGGGTTCCAGCGTTCAACGACGATATCCACATCGTCATGACTGACGGGTGGCGCCTGGGCATCCAGCAAAAACATCCGACGCGTCAACGGCTCCAGGGGGTCAGAGGCGGACCACCGTATGGGCGCCGTAAGCGATGCATTGCGCCAGTGAGGCGTTTCAGCATCCAGCACCGAGCGAAAACGGATGGCAAAGCCTCTACCGGAACCTTCATAGCCATGCACCGTGGAAGCGTAAACCACCCTGGGCCAACCCAGCAGTATCTGCTTGAGCAGGTCTGCCGGTACGGCGGCGGCTTCATCCACCATCACCACTTCGGCCTCCGGCTTTTCAGCAAGCAGCCGGCCCAGGGGCCAGTATTCCAGCCGCCCCTGATCACCCACCGCAACGTCGCCTGTGCCCATGTCAGAATCAGAGGCCTGCCCGCTGGCCAGGCGGGCGTGGTGAAACAATGTTTTCGCCGCATCCGGCCCGGGCGCGGTCACAACCACGCGCCGCCGCCCTTCATTCAGAAGACGAACCGCCGACAGGCCCAGTGCCGCAGACTTACCCCGCCCCCGATCCGCCGTCACCACCAGCGGTCGCCGCCGGCGCCCCAGCCCCGTTCGAACAATCTCTTCCACAAGCGCACGCTGGTCATCTGTGGCGCCTACCCGGAAGGCATCGCGGGGTGGTTCAACCGTTGGCAATGGCGGTCGAGGGTCGATCGACAGGTTGACACGAATAGCATTAGGGTCACCGGCCACAGTGCCGGCCAGACGGGCCGCAAACGGATGCTGGCCGGCTCCGTCCAACCCGGTACGCCGGTAATCCGGATCGTCGAAACCGCCCCAGTCTTCCAGCTTCGGCATCAGCCAGAAAAACAGACCACCGGCCGCGAGGGTTCCCGACAACGCCGCAAAACCGTCCGGCGGATTCCCCCGCCAGCCATCCCAGACCACGCAAGCCAGTTCCTGCCCCAGCCAGCGACGTCCCTCGACCGGTTTGATCGAGGTCAGCGAGGATTCCGGCTGATCCTCAACCGGCCCGGTCCAGACGCCTGGCGCTATCGACAATACTGGAAGAAGTTCACGCAGCCACGTAAGAGAGGCTGCGCGCTCACCTTCCAGAACCACCAACCGACGATGTCCGACAGCCCGCAACCCGGCTTGCAGCTCCTGCCACCCGGCCAGATCAGGCCCGATTTGATCCGTCATCCACTTAGCTCAAATCTACGGAGTGACGCTTGAGATCTTCCAGCTTCGAATACTTCAGCGCCGAACGATGCGTCGCACGCAGTTTCACACGCGGCGCACTATCGGCCTCAAATGCCTCCTGCCAGCGGGAGGCACACAGGCACCAGGAATCCCCTTCTTTCAAACCGGGGAAACCAAATTCAGGTCTTGGTGTACTCAGATCGTTACCCTTGGCACTGGAATACTCAAGAAAGTCATCCGTAACAACCGCACATACAACGTGGGCCCCCAAGTCATCCGGGCCAGTGTTGCAACACCCATCCCGATAGAACCCGGTTTCCGGATCCGTACCACAAATTTCCAACTTCTCACCCAGCACGTTCACCGGTTCTGCAGTTGTAGCCATAACATCATTCTCCTAATTCAGAGGGAGGGTTTGGGGGTTCTCTTCCAAAACTGTGCGGAGCCATGGATGGCGGAGCCCAAGCGCCACATGGATGTGCTTGAGCGTGTTTTGGAAGAGAACCCCCAAACCCTCCTGCACCCAATATGCGGTCAATCCCGACGAGCAGAAAAGCAAAAGTTATCAGGATTATGCGGCACCAGTATCAGCACTACCAGTCGCCGGGTACAATACACAGCATGTCGCTCCCACCCCAAATACCTGAAACCTCCAATCTGCCCGATTACCTCACTGATGAGCAAAGGGCCATCATCACCGCAGGCTTTGAGCATGCGGTGATTACCGCCGTTGCCGGCAGCGGAAAGACGTCCACACTGGCCTGGCGCATCCGCTACCTGCTCGAGCAAGGGCACGACCCGGCCCGCATGCTGGTCCTGATGTTCAACCGTGCCGCCCGAGTAGACTTCGAGCACAAACTTCAGGACGTAACACGTAATTTGGGCCTGGCGACACCCGAAATTCGCACCTACCACGCAATGGGGTTACGACTTTACAAACGGTTCGTGCGGGAAGGCTTCCTTCCGGGATTTTCAGACAAGATCCTCACCGACCAGGAAATCAGCTATCAGGCCTGGCAGCTTACGCGGCGATTGGCGCCCGAGGACCTGGCCGACGAGATCCGCCGCAACAAAAAAGACTTTGTCGAAACCGCCGTAAACTTCATCGACCTGGTGAAAACCACCCTGTCCCCGGTGGACATCGTCTTTGAGGAACTGGGCTATTCCGACAAGCACCGCTACCTGATCGACCTGTTCCACAGTTTTGAACAGTGGCGCAAATCCCAGAGCCGCATCAGCTACGCCGACATGCTCTACGAGCCGGTGATGGCCATTCACCAGAACCCGCCCTTACAGCGCCTGGTCGGCAACAAAATGGACCTGGTACTGGTGGATGAGTATCAGGACACCAATGAAATCCAGCATCTACTGCTCAGATACGTGGCCGGCGACCGGGCACGGGTGACTGTCGTGGGCGATCCGGATCAGACGATTTACGAATTTCGGGGCGCCAGACCCGATTTCATACTCAAGCGTTTCAGCGAAGAGTTTGAAAGCCCACTGGAGCAGACCCTGAGCTATACCTTTCGGTATGGCCATCAGGTGGCGCTGCTGGCCAATCACCTGATCTGTCACAACACCGGTCGCAAGGATGTGCTCTGCCATTCCCATCCAACCACACCTGAGACCGGCATCACCCTGCACCAGCAGGAAAACGACAGTGATCTCGTCCTGAAACTACTGCAACCCATGGACGACGAAGCACTTGCCAACACGGCGATCCTATTCAGGGTGTGGAGCCAGAGTGTTCCTATCGAATTGAAATTGCTCGCGCGACAAGTGCCATACCGCATCGACGCCGGGAAGGGTGCCCTGTTCAGTCGCGAGGTTCAGGCCATCACCAGCCTGTTGATGGTGGTGTCGGGCCGGATTCGCAATCTGCCTGATGAAGACCGGCTTGATATCGCCCGGCAATTGCTGCGCTTCCCCCACGTGGGCCTCAAGGAGCCCGAGCTCGAACAGCTGGCACGCTTTCTGGCAGGGTTCGGCGAGGGCTGGCACGAGCGGCTGCTGGCCATGGACTTTGACGCACTGGCCCCCATGGCGGCCAAAAAGCTCCGCAAGCTCGGGGAAACACTGGCACAGCTGGAGCGCTTCAAAGGCTCAGTGGCAGACCTGATTTCCCGCTATGCGGAGGAAACCGAACTCTACGAGGGCATTCGCAGCCTGGCACTGACCCATGAAACCGCGGACGAACGCATCGAGACCATCCGCGGCTTCCGGCTGTACCTATCGGGACTCGATGTCAGCATTGACGGCGCACTGGAACACCTGAAGGCGCTAAAGAAACAGGCGGGCGAAAATCGCCAGGGCGGCGCCTTGCTCTCCACCATCCACCGCACCAAGGGCCTGGAATGGTCGACCGTTATACTGCCGGGACTGCAGGAGAAGTACCTGCCCTACAGCCCCCGGGCCCAGGACGACCCCAAGGCCTTCCTGGAAAGTGAACGCCGCCTGCTCTATGTGGCCATGACCCGGACCCGGGAACAGCTACACCTGATCACCCGGCCATTCGGAGAAAAAAGACACCTTGACGGCGATCAGGGCCCAAGCCGGTTTGTCGATGAGTTGTGCTTTCCACTGTCCCAGGAGTTTGGTCAGTGGCTGGACGGGCGTTCCTGCGACAACGCTGACGCACTGACAGCCACCGTACCACTGACCTCGACCGGTCTTCGCTATGCGCACCTTCAAGGCGTCACATTGCAGACAAGTACGGAAGCAACGGCCGAGGAGACGACACCGCTCTGGGCAAGAAACCGTCTCAGCCATGCCATCTTCGGGCCGGGCTCAGTGACAGGGGAGGACGAACGGTCCTTCGAAGTCGCTTTCGACAACGGCGACACCCTGAATTTCAGCAAGAAAAGTGCCCACCTGTATTTTACCGCCATGTCATCAAGGGCCTGAGTACAATTGCGGACATAACCCTGCCTCTCTTTTTCTGTTTTTTTTGAATCCTTTGACTTAAATTTCACGTAAGTACGCTGCAGCAATGCTTTATGCGAAAGTACGACATGAGTACTTTAAAAACGATAATTGAACAGGAGGTTCTGCATGAACATCATGCGTCCACTGGCCATCGCGGCCCTGACGACATCCCTTGCGACACCCGCACTCGCTGAACGCGAGCAAACGATTTATCTGAACCCGTTTGCCGGCTTCCAACTCTTTGACGACAAGCGCGACCTGAGTGAAACCGGCACGCTGGGCATTGGCGCGGAATTTCGCTTCCATCCCAACTGGGCCGTGGAAGGCGTTTATTCCAAGGCGGATGCCGATCGTAAGTACGTGAACGGCAGCAGCGACTTCTCAGAAGTTCGACTGGACGGCCTCTATTACTTTGCTGGCCAGGATGAAGCCTGGAATCCGTACGTCTCGGCCGGCGCCGGTCACGCTGACTTCGGCGACGATGTCCTGATCGACCGGACAGCAGGCTCCGATCACGACGAAACCCGTGTCAACGTCGGGGCGGGCGTTCGTTACAACGTCAGTGACAGCGTTTCTATTCGAGCCGACCTGCGTGAGTTTCATGGTATCGACGAGAGCACCTTCGATACCCAGGCAACTTTGGGCCTGAGCTTTGCCTTCTCTCGCACTGTCGCTGACTCGAAGCCTTCACCGCGCAAAGCCGCAGACAGTGACAACGACGGCGTGCCCGATAGCCGCGATCAGTGTGCTGGAACACCTGCGGGCGTCAGCGTCGACAGCAATGGCTGTGAGCGTGACAGCGACGGCGACGGTGTTGCCAACAGCGCCGACCAGTGCCCCAACACACCGGCGGGCGCCAGTGTGAACAGCCGTGGTTGTGAACTGGACAGCGACAACGATGGCGTTGTTAACAGCGCGGACCAGTGCCCCGGCACGACCGCAGGCGCAGACGTGGACGCCATGGGTTGTGAAGGCGTGACAGAAACCGTCGAGACCATCGAACTGAACGTACAATTCCCGACCAACAGTTCGGTGATTGGCAACGCCTTCGACAATGAAATTCGCCAGGTTGCCAATTTCATGCTCGAATATCCGGAAACCAACGTGGAAATCGCCGGTCACAGTGACAGCACTGGCAAGGCGGAATACAACCGCTTCCTGTCCCAGCGCCGTGCTGAGGCGGTTGCCACGCGGCTGACCGATGCCCTGGGCATCAGTTCGGATCGTGTGAATGCCGTTGGTTACGGTGAGTCCGAACCGGTTGCCAGCAACGAGACCGCCGCAGGCCGCGCGGAGAACCGTCGGGTTGAGGCTCGTATTCAGGTTCGCCGCTAAGCGTCGACGTTGATCCTATACGGATCAGCTCAACGAAAAGGCGCCTTCGGGCGCCTTTTTTATGGCAGGACCGACGCCCTTATTTTCAAACTCGCGAGTGAATACTGTGAAGCGAATGCTGCTCGTCTTTATTATCACATGGGGCATACCCGCTGCTGCGTGGCCCCAGGTTTACCGGTGCGACGCCGGTGGTGAGACTCGCTTTTCGGACCAGCCCTGCGGGGAGGACTCCAAGGAAATTACGATTCGCGACAACCGGATTGGCGGCAATTTTGGCCAGAATCTCCCGCCGTCACCGAAGCCTGATGAAACAGTGAAAGAACCGGAAAAAAGCACACAGGAGTCGACCAGCGACACCTGCCGCTTCATTAACTCCACCGACCTGCGGCGCTATCTGGTACGGGAACAAGTGGTGAAAGGCATGACCAAAGAGCATGTTCTAAAAGCGTTCGGCCGACCTCCGGAAACCTATCCCACCCCCCAGGAAACCTGGGTATACCAGACGAAATACTATGGCGCCCTTTATGAACTGACCTACGTGTATTTCCGGGACGGCTGCGTGGAAAACGTGGTGTATCGAAAGCCCTGAGCCATTTAGCAGTCCGGCGCCTTCTTTACGGCGTCGATCAGCAGATTGCGGGGCGTCAACTGGCGCTCGCAGAAAGTCCCCAGCCGAACGTCATACCCCTGTTCCTCAAGAAACATTGAATAATCCAGCACCACCCAAAGCTCCAGCGGCCGCCGGAACAGATGGCGCACAAGCTCGTGGCGGCGCACTTCCTGCCGTCGCCGCTCGCCATGACCTTCCCAAACCTCAAAGTCTGTGTCCTCGGGTAGTTCCAGCCCCCTATTGCCTGCGGCCCAGCGACAGAAGGTGGCAAAATCGCTATTCGTCAGCCGCGACGGGTGCGAAGGCACCGGCAGGTAGGCATCCACGCCGCGAAGCTGCCGTTGAAGACCATCGAACCCGAGGCGCCAACGACTGATCCGGCGGGTTTGCTCCCGCACACGTTTCGGTGCGGTCACGGTTTCCCTGACGGCCAGTCGCAGCTCGTTGCGAGTCAGCTCCAAGCCATTTTTTGAAGCCCGGACGCGCCTGGAAAGAGGCTGGTAGTCCAACGCTTCCGACAGGTGGTAGCAGCACGGTGAAACACTCACCCTTGGCAGGCCCTCGCCAGCCACCATACGCATCAGCCTGCGATGAAGGTCACCACAGGCGTGGAGGGCAACACCGTGAACGTCGGGGGGCATCGTCAGGTTCTCGGCCATGACATCCTGGCACTGCAGGGTAATTGCATCCCCGAATTTTCGGGCCAGGCGGTTGCCGTCATCTACCAGGGTAGCGTTCCATTCAAACCCGGTTACATCACCCTGGCACAGGGGCGCCAGGGTTCTGGCCAGATGGCCCTTGCCGCAACACCAGTCCAGCACGTCCTGCCTCAGGGGGTGGATAGCGCTTGCAAATGCACCGGCCTGAAGCCGCTTACGCCCAGGCATATCCGTTGCCCGCACCTCGGGCAAGCTGTTCTGATCGGCGGATTCGACGGCAAGCGGCTGAATGTCGGTCAGTTCTCCGAGGTCCCGGAAAGATGGCAACTCCCCTGCCACCCATTCAGCCAGCGCGACAGGATCATCGTCCCATTGCTCACAGTCGCTGTCGGAGAGCCGGGCAACCCGATCGGCCAATGCCGGCCAGTTCTTCGCCCAGACCGGGCTCGGGTCGGCGAATGGCGTCGGTTGCCAGAACTCGCGATGCCGCGTCAGCCAATCGTTCAAGCGCTGCCAGCGCCGGTAAAAAGCATCAGCGCGGTGGTGTGAACTCGCCGCCGAAGCTAACGTCACTCGGCAAATCGTCCAGGCCGAAAAGCATCCAGACACACCGACGGCGCCTCCCCATCAATCAACTGGGAAATCACCGAAGCGCTGCCCGCCGACAGGGTCCAGCCAAAGGTACCGTGCCCGGTATTGAGGAACAGGTTCTCCCGGGGGCCGCGACCAATGATGGCAGGGCCGTCTGGAGTCATGGGGCGAAAACCGGTCCAGGTCTCGGCGGCCTCCAGATCGGCGCAGCCGGGAAAACGGGATTCCACGGATTTGCGAATGGTGGCCAGCCGTGCTTCCGGAATATCGCGGTTGAAGTCGTCCAATTCCACAAAGCCGGAGGCGCGTAACCTCTCATCGAGACGGGTCGAGACCACTTTGTAGTTATCATCGTGGATGGTCGACACCGGTGCGCGGCTGGGGTCTTTCAACGGTACGGTAAAGCTGTAGCCCTTCACCGGGTAGATCGGCAATTCAAGCCCCAGGGGACGGGTAAGATGCCCCGACCAGCACCCGGCACTGACAACCACAGCGTCTGCATCCAGGGTTTCCGATGTGCCATCACCCTTGCGGATGGCCACCCCCGTTACCCGCTGATCATCAGCCACCAAATGTTCGGTTTCAGTGTTGTAGCGGAACTGCACACCCTTCGTTTCGCAGGCCTTGGCCAGTTCACGGGAGAACAGATGACAATCACCGGTACCATCTGTGTCATAGCTAAGGGCGCCATAGAGCGGGCCATCCCCGACCATGCCGGGCTCTGCTTCGTGAACCTGTTCGGGAGTGAGCAATCGGGAGGGGATACCCAGTTCGTCGAGCAATCCTTGGGTCTGGCGGTAATTTTCCAGGGTTTCCGGAGTGCTGGCGAGTTGAAGCAGGCCCTGGTGGCCACCGTCGAACGGCAGATCAAGCTCCTTTTCAAGGGCCAGGAAGCGTTCACGGCTATGAATGCCAAGGCGCATCATGGCCCGCTTGTTCAGGCCGAACAGGCCAGGCGACCAGGCATAGCGCAGCGTGGCGAACATGAACCGCAACGTTTCCATGGATGGTGGTACCGACATTTTCAGCGGGCCGTCCTTCTTGAACAGCCAGGGTACGGCCTTCAACACCATGGAAGGGTCCGCCCATGGATAGACCACGCCATAGGAACGCTGGGCGGCGTTGCCCCTGCTGGTTTCATTCCCCGCTGCGCTGTGACGCTCCAGCACGGTTACCTGATGGCCCCGGCTTTGCAACTCGTACGCCGTGGTTACGCCAACCACGCCGGCACCAACAACGATGATGTGCATGTACTTCTCCCTATGACAGCAATGTAGGTCAACAATCGAACAAGCTGATAAACTACTGTGATAAAGTTCTCAGGATAGCAGCCAACGCTTTGGTTGCGATGGAGTGAAGTAACCGACAATGAGCAAGAAACGTCGCAACATTCCCGTTTTCGATCAGCCGATTATCGAAACCCACTGCCATCTGGATTACCTCAAGGATCGCCCCCTGGCGGAAACCCTGGCCGAAGCGCAGCGGGTCAATATCGAACGTGTGATCACCATCGCTGTGTCACCGGACAATCTGGCTACCGTGCGTGAACTGAGTCAAACGGCCCCCTGGGTGTATGGCACGCAAGGGGTCCACCCCCACGATGCCGAACAGTATTCCGATGCCGCCGAGGCGGAAATCCGCGCCCATGCTGGCGACGACAAAATCGTGGCAGTGGGCGAAATTGGCCTGGATTACTTTTACGACAACGCAGACCGGGACGTTCAGCGTGACGTGTTCCGCCGCCAGTTGCAGATCGCCTGTGACACCGACCGGCCCGTGGTCATCCACAGCCGCGAGGCCGATGACGACACCATCGACATCCTGAAGGAGTTCGAAGGTACTCTTAAACGCCGCGGCGTCATCCACAGTTTCACGTCGGGCCCGGGGCTGGCGCAATACGCATTGGACGAAGGCTGGTGCCTGGGCTTCAACGGCATTACCACCTTCAACAAAGCCGAGAACGTGCGTGACATTGTACGCATGGCGCCCATCGAGCAAATCCTGCTGGAGACGGATTCGCCGTTCCTGACTCCAGTTCCCTATCGCGGCAAGGAAAACGCGCCCTTCTACATACCGTTTGTTGCCGAGAAAATCGCCGAGGTGAAACAACTGCCGCTGGAGAACGTACTGGCTACAACCTATGACAACAGCCTGAGAACGTTCTTCCAGCGGCAATGATCAAACGCATCCCCGTCTCCGCGCTCAAGGTCGGCATGTACATCACCGACCTGAACAACGACTGGATTCCTCACAACACCCAGCGCCGTCGCGGCGTGATCAAAAAAGAGGACACCATCGAAAAAATCCGCCGGATGGGGGTGAACTACGTCTATATCGATGTCTCCAAGGGCCTGGATTCCCAGGATTCGGAACCGGCCCATGAGGTCGATCGCCGCAACGAGTCCGCGCTTCAGCACGCAGGTGAGCAGACACCCGGCGTTTTCAAACGGGTAGCGGTTGCCGAGGAAATGGTGTTCGCCCAACAGGTGCATCACCAGGCGCAAGGGCTGGTTGGCAACCTGATGAACAACGTAAAGCTTGGTGGCGCCATCGACATAGCCCCCATTCACCAGTTGGCCGACGAACTCCAGAGCTCTATCTTGCGCAACGCCAATGCCCTCAGTTGCCTGGGCCGTATCCGCGAGAAGGACAACTACCTACTGGAGCACTCGGTCAATCTCAGCGTGCTGATGTCCCTGTTCGGCAACTACCGCAAACTTCCTCCGGACGCACTGCACCAGACCATCGTTGGTGCGCTGCTTCATGACATCGGCAAAATCCTCACGCCGGACGACATTCTCCACAAGCCGGGACGGCTGACGCCGGAGGAATTCGAAGTCATGAAGGCCCACGCCCGGCACTCACGGGACATTCTCAAATCCACCGAGGGCATTGGCGAACTGACCATCATGACTGCCGCTGAGCACCACGAACACCTGGATGGCAGCGGCTATCCCGAAGGCCTGAAAGGCGAGGAAATCTCCGTATACGGCCGCATGGTGGCCATTACCGACGTCTACGATGCCATCACCTCCGACCGCGTCTATCATAAGGGCATGCCCCCAACCCAGGGCCTGAAAAAACTGCTGGAATGGAGCGGAACCCATCTGGATGCAGGGCTGGTAACTGAGTTTATTCGTTGTGTGGGGCTCTACCCCATTGGTTCGCTGGTGCTTCTGGAAAGCGGGCGTCTCGGCGTCGTCATCGAGACCAACGACGAGGACCAGCGATTGCCCGTACTGCGGGTGATGTACAACACCCGCTTTCGCATGCCCATCACCGTCGACACCCTGGATCTGGCCAAACCGGGTACCCAGGATCGGATTCTGAGTTCAGTGGACCCGGAAGACTACAAAATCGATGTCGGAAAATTCCTGGCCTGAGACATTACCCTCCCATGGACAGAAACACAGCCATCAGGACGGGAGACAGGAACGACAGGATAAATCCCGAGGCAATGGCCACGGGCACACAGTCCAGGCCCTGTCTCTTATACACA